>Ga0209346_1000106_pt1 | contig 128729 bp, 114 predicted proteins | sample AutmiccommunBRH9_FD_187381 | JGI IMG/M metagenome (GOLD analysis project Ga0209346, IMG submission 187381) | Deep subsurface microbial communities from Mt. Terri, Switzerland - Autotrophic microbial communities BRH/9 (SPAdes) (version 2) | ecosystem: Environmental > Aquatic > Deep subsurface >...
TATGTAACTTCTACAACAACAATAGAGCGACTTAGTTTGCGGTGCCAAGGGTCTGGCAGAAGTTTCAGGAGAACAATGCGCCTAACGGGTGCTTAGGATGTAACTTCTGGAACGATAATGCCCACTTCACCTCGATCTGCCAGAGGCGTGGTGGCTCAGTGAGTTTTATTGTGGACACATAAGCACAAAAGATGCTGCATGTGGCACAAGCGTTGCAGCCTGCGGCAAAGAACCCCTAGACCTCATGATGGATAAGGTCTGAGGCGAGTTCATCTAAGACGAGACCAGCCTTCAAAAGGCTTGAGTGCACGCGACGTTCACCCCACATGCCCTCCAAGCCTTCGAAGAATGACCTCACCTGCGGCAAGAAGGAGGCAAGAACACCCAAAACACCGACAACCGCGAGTACCCATGTAAGTGAACCAAACGGATAGCTCGCATCAGATGAGATCAGCCAGATGAGCCCGCCACTTCCTAGAATCAACAACCCACGCACCGCCCAGGTCAGAAAAACTGACCACTTGTGAACAAAGCTGATTGCAGACTCACGGATACGTTTGGCTCTTGCTATCTCACGCGCGTTTAATTGATCAATCTGGCTCTGCAACGTGGACATCTGCTCTTTGTTCGCAGCTGCCTCACCCTGAGCTAGTTGACGCGCGTCAGCCTCCAGCTGCTTCTCCTGATCACTGACTCGAGCAAGTGCCTCCGCATCGTTCAAACGCGCGCCAAGCTCCGAAAGCTCCTGTTGGAGCGACTGTTCGATAGAGGCTTGCACGCGTTCCAAAACCACGAGTGGCAGGCTCGCTGCAAGTGCTGTTTCATCGCCCAAGGTCTCAGCCATGAACGCGTCCCGGCCGACGCTAGTCGCTCTCAAAATCACTGCGTCATCTGGCGAAACCGAACCAGCGGTTTCTAACCGCTCAACTTCATCAATGTACCTTTTCCAGAGAATCGGAGACGGCTGCATACCAGCGTATGCGCTTGCAAGAACAACCTCCCGTGGAACGTCGTCAGCGAGCGCTGGACTGCGCACCCACAGAATACTCGCGACGGCTTCAGCAGTGACTGCTAACGGAAAACCCTGCCGCTGAGTGAAATCACTCGCTCCTCTTACGAGATTGCCGTTCGAAGAAATAAAAACTGCTCCACAACGTTCGATCGTGGTCGACTGGTTCCCTTTTCTCATACGATGCACTGCGGAAATTGAACGAACATCGTTCACGCGTGCAGCATCTTGAAGATAGCGAACTCTGCTCTGGATCGCCTCTTCAAGTTTGCTCTCATCAAGCCCATATTCCAAGAATCCACCAGGTGGCTCAAGTATTACGACACCCAGATCGAGCATTTCGGATTCGAGCTGTTCTCGGAGAAGTGCAATGTCCACCGGTGAGGCACCCGATTCCGCAAAGTGCAAATACCCGGGACTCGTTGATCGCGAGGCACTTCCAAAGCGCAAGGCACTCTCAATTCCGTGAAGAATGCCCTCCAGCTCCGAAAGAGTGTGCCTGAACACACCAAGTGTTGCACCCTGTGATTTAGCCATCTGAAAGACATGACGCATCGCAGTCTCGAGTACATCACCGTGATACCCAAGTGCATCCATCAGGACTGGCGAATCCATCACCAGAGTCAACTGCCCCAAGGAGTCGCTCATGCTTGAAGTATCAAGCTCCAGCACCGAAGCCAGCATTGCGCCCTTAGCGGCTTCAACCACATATGTGAACCGTGCTTGATCGTTGAGATGAAGGTGCTGCACGAAAGCCGCGACAACATACTCAATTCCTGCGCCTTCGGTAGTCGCAAGTTGACTTGAGCGCAGGCTCGCACCGAGCAACGGAACTGCGTTCTTGTCGAAGAACTCTGCGAGATGCCTACCCAAGTCACGTGTCGTAAGTTCGATGTGTTCCGGGTACTCTGTCTCGATGAACGCCCCGAGCTGAGCGACTAACTCGTTCTGTCGACTTTGGTACTGTGCGACTTCAGCACTTAGATCTGGTAATTCATTAGCGGACTTCGCAGTTAATCTGACTGCGTCACTCCCGACTGCCTCCGTCAGGCCCTGTTTGTGGGTACGACGCAGTAACCTTGGCAAAACAAGCGCCGGTATGTTCAGTCCGAATTGTTCCCTGATCAGAGTAGAGACTGAGTTTCTTTCCACGATTGCGGATTTGGCTCCTGCTATCGCAGCCAGCACGAAGGGGGCGAAGTTGTCGAGATAACTAGGCGCCTGGGCGTTGTAATTGGCTCGCAAAATCGCATAGCCAACCAGCGCGGAACCGGGAGTTGACACGTGTTTCATCATCCTTTCTCGAAGCCGGAGCTGGGGTCGAACTTCAGCACGCGGGCGTTCTCCGAAATTGTGCGCACCACCGACTCGTCAAAGCCGTCTGGCTTGGACGCCTGTATATCGACAGTGATCTCCAGTTTCGCTCCTGTTCCGGCGAGCCTGTCGATGACTTCCCGCATGATGTTTCCAAGATCGCGCGCGTACCGTTCAGGGTCGATCTTGACTGATCCGAAGTAGCGAACGAGCGCAGCTTTGATCGCCACCTCAACGTCGGGACCACCACCACTTCCCGGAATCTCACTTCCGTGTGCAGGAGTGGTGCCTGCGGAGTTCCCCCCAGCGCCTGGGGTATTTTCTGTCGGTGCGGGTTCCGTGTTTTCAACGGCCTCCGCGTCGTGACGCGCTTGCTCTTGATCAGCGATAATTTGTGCCAGTGCCATATTTGTTTCAATGAGCAAGGTGCTGTCAGTTACCTGGATTGTCCGACCCTGCTGCGGAGGAAGCAGAAGGTCAAGGTAGCGACCCGTTTCTTCGTCTTTGCCGCGGGCAATCGCGAAACGCTCCTCGTCAACGAGCACAGTACCTAGTGAGTTCTGAACCGTATTTTCTAGAACCCTACGACCAACGAGGCGCGGCATATAGATGTAACGGGTGAGGTAACCCCACAGCTCCCCTACCGTGATCTCACCACGATCTCGCCAGAGAGCGCCGAGTTCATGCTGCAAGGTCGCACCGAGGATCTGTGGGCCAAGATCGGTGACCAGTTGGTCCTCTCGCCCGAGTTTCGCTGAGACACGTTCCCCAAACGACAACCCTGACTTATCAGGTACCTTGTCCGCGATCAGCTCAAACGGTTTCGTGGGATCAAACTGTTCCGGAAAGAGCACCCACGTGAAGGTGTCACGAATTCGGTCTGTTACTGTCTGATTGAGTCGACTCACCCAGTCATCCGTTTGCTTGCGTTGCTGCGCAGACAGGTTGAGAGAATCGCTGGTGGCTTGTACTCGCCGCCACCCCAGATAACTTCGGGTTGCCGCCTCAAGGCTCTCCAGTTCACCTCGATCAGCAACAAGAAACACGAGTGAGTTGCGGTGGATGCGCTGGCTGGCACCCTTTGACTCAATCGCCTCGAGTACCCAACGGTGTGCATCCGAATCCGCTCCGTCTGGCTTGCGCCGAGAATGACGCGGGTGCACAACGACGAGCCGAGTTTCCTCAAGATCGGGCACATCAGCGCTCGACTCCGGCGCGATGTGCACCCGATCAAACACGCCTCGTGTTCGTTCTTCGCCGCGCAAGCGCTGGACGATTTCGTTCCAGACAGTCTCAACGTCTTCACGGAGTCGCTCAGCGTAATCGCTCGCAGTTTTCGTGACCGAGGGCTGGGTGTCGAACCAGTAGTGCCCCTGCTCTTCATAGAAGTATGTCGAGCGCTGGGCGAGCTGATCGACTGCGCTCCCGAAGTTGCCAAGCGTGTCCCCGGGGGTCGCGGTGCCCAGCCAGACATACTGCTTGTCGAGTCCTTTCCGACTCGACTTACTGCGCGGTGCTGCCCCGATAAAGATTGTCCGAGCAATGCGCTGAGTCACGTGACGCGCCTGCAACGCCGGGCGGCTCCTGTCAATCTCCGCCGCGGTCGAGCCGGGTCCGTCGATGTCTGAGTCAATGATCGGCTTCCACTGGTCCTCAAGATACTGTGTGAGGTCGGTATTTACAGTGCTCGCATCGAGCGGCACATACCCGGGCATGATCAGCGGCGCTGCGTCCTCTGACACCCAAAGTTCGTGCACGATTGAGGAAACCAATTTGAGCACTCCGCGCGTGCGCTGGAAACGCTCCAGGGTAGACCAGTCCTCGTATAAGCGATCTAGTAGTTCCGGGTGTAATGGGTATGAAGCGCGGATCCGCTTTTCGTAGTCCTCGCCTGCTGTAGCCGCATCACGTGGGAACAACTCCTTGTTGTTCCGATACATCGTTACGAAACTGCGTGCAGTGGCAGAGATCGCGGTTAGTCCCTGCGCATCGGGTGCTTGGAACAGGCGTCGGCGGACGATCTCAAACGATTCGTCTTTGCTCGAAGGGCGCCACTGATCGGCCACACGCCGGATGACGTTCTGCAGGCGTTCGAGCGCGATCTGGCCGTTCTCACCGCCAATCTCGATGTCGCTCCCGCTGCCATCAGTTCCTGTGTCGGAGGCGGGGATCGATACTACAAGCATCACACCCGGCACCGATTTCACGATTTCCGTGAGCGACTGGGCGAAGGTGAACTGGGTTTCGAACGAACCGGCAGGGAGTTCTTTGTCAGTGACCAGCTGGCGGGCGTACGCGACCCACTCATCGATCAGAATCAGCGCGGGACCATACTTCTGCAGCAGAGTCCGGAGCGCTTCACCGGGGTTGGTGCCCGAAACATCATCAGCGGCGATCAGGTCATACGCGTCACGCCCTCCCAATTGCCAGGCCAGCTCACCCCAGAGCGTGCGCACCTCGGTTCCGTCATCCTTAATAATTGGCGATCCGGCCTTGAGGTAGGTGCCGACGAGTGCAACCCGCCTCACCTTGAGAGAAGCGAGATCGGGGTTGCCTGCCCCGGCGAGAAGCTCCTGCAGTTCGTTAGGCAGCCGCTTCGCGTCTGTGCGACTGAACAGGTGATAGAGCGCGAGCATCGAGTGGGTTTTTCCGCCACCGAAGTTCGTCTGCAAGTTCACGACCGGGCTTGAGTTCGCATCTCCGTTCAAGCGTCGTAATGCGCGTGACAGGAGATCACGCAAGCCCTCGGTCAGGTATGTGCGTGTGAAAAATTCCACTGGATCGCTGTATTCGGATCCCAGCGCCTGGCCGGTGTGCACGAGATGCAGATCGGCGGCAAACTCAGATGCGGTAAATTCGCCACGTGCGACATCATCGTGTGGGCGGATCACATCGCGCCAGGGCTTTAACCCTGCGTCGGGGTTCTCAGCGACGACACTGCGCTTCACCTGTTTGCGGGTCTGATCTTCGAACACCGTGCGCTGCAAATCAAGGCGCAGCCCGCGGATGTCCTTCGCTGAGTCGACCGCGCCAACTGCGACCAGGAGACGTTCCATCGTGTCGAGCGCACGTGCGGTGTCGTCAGAACTGATCTTCCCAGCTTGGCCGTGCATCACCTCATTACGGGTTTCACGGAGCTCGGAACCGAACCCCTGCTGCGCACGAGAAAGCACTTCTTTGAAGTGATAGCCCTTCTCGGTGATGGCGCGGAGCTGCACCTGCACATCATCTTTCACCAGGATCTGTGGCGCTCGGCCATTCTTGCTGGCGTCTTCCGCAGCCCAGGCTGTGGGCCAGTCAGGGGTGCCGAACGCCTCGGTCATGACCTCGTCAACGGTGTCTTGGAGACCTTCAGCAAGCAAACTGAACGCTTTGAACAGTCGTTCTTGGTTGTTCATCGCCATCGATCAACTCTCCATCTCTTCGAAATCAAAAGACTGCTGCGACCCCACACGCGGAGCAATCTCTGCGAACTTGCGAGCCTGCTCGTTGAGGTCACCCCACGCACTCACTAACCCGTTGAACAGAATGGCGTCCTTCGTGTCCTTCTGCTTCTCTGCCTCGTGGAAGAGGAGAAATCCGAGTTCCTTCACTGCGTCAAGACTGACCCGCGTTTGCACTGTCGGTAGAAGCTCAGCAACCTTGTCTGCGCCGTGTTTCGCCATTACTGCGGAGAGACGAACTGTTGCCTCCCAGACGCTCACTCGGTCGTCTGCTGCTGCGTCCCAATCACCCTCGAGTTGCGTTGGTGATAGCAGGCGGGCTTTGCCACCCTTGGCTTCGAAGATTCCGCCACGTTCGAGGGCGACCACCGTAGTGTCAGAAGAACGCGCAAGCTGATCTGCGATCCCGGAATTCTCTTGTTCCCACCCGTATTGGCGGTACCACTTGATCGCAAAACGAGTGTCAGAGTCAAAATCCGATTCTTGATCACCAATCACCTCGTCAAGCGTCGAGTTAATCAGGAGAAGTGCGTCCTTCACGCTCATATCCGACCCATCAGCCTCACGGACTCGCGAATAACGTGAGAACACCGAGATACCTGGGCCGATTGCAGCCTGGGCAAGATCAACAGGTGCAATCGCACCCTGTATTAGGGTGCGCAGCGCCGCGGGAAGCTCAGACTTCAGTGCGGCAACGAACGCGCGACGCGTAGTGCTCGGCGCAGCATTTGGACGCGGCCGACAGGCCAGGACAATGGATGAGGCGAGGGCATTTGTGCTTTGTGCAATCATCCGCCCACTGCCCTCGGTCCGCATTGGCCACGTTGCAGTAATTTCCCAGCCGGATGAAATTAGGCCATCAAGGAGAGTGTGCCAACCGGTCGATGACGCGCCTTCAGCACCCGTTTCTTGTTGCTTGTATGCATAGTAGACAGTCATTGGGACGGCGTCATTTGCTCCGGATCTCATACGAGCAAAAACAGAGTTGAAACCATCTACAAAGAATTTCTCCGCGCCAATTTTCCCATTGTGACGATAGGGGTTGGCGACTAACTCTTCAGCTTTGGGCGTTAGCAGCGTTTCAACAGCATTAGGGTGAACGCCCGACAGCGTTCTACGGAGCCATACGTAGAAGAAATCCGACAGATCTGCGTAACTAATGTTGTCGTAATAGGGCGGGTCCGTAGACACAACGAACCCATCGTAATTTCGTTGCGCAGCGTCTGCCTGGGTAATGCTGCCAGAGGGTATATCTCCGATGGAGAATCCATGTCCAGTAAAGGCATTCTGAAATCCGTTGAGGACAACCTCCCAGGATCCCGAAGAGCTGGAAAAAATGTTTGATTCCGCGAAGTCCCAGACCATGGGAATTGCCTGGCGATTGAACAGGTTCCTAGGACATTGCGCTATGGGCTCCCAGCGACACAAAGAATTGTTCAGATCAAGTGTCTTATCGAGAGCAAAAGCTAAATACGTCGCAATTGCATCTGCGTAAGCCTCCGCCCCGCCTCCTCCTTGCTCGAGGCGAGGGCCCGAAGGGAGACCATAAAGGAGCCCGTCTTCTAAGACCTTTGTTCGCGCCTCAGACACGAGATCACTGAATGTGGTGAGTGCGACAAGTTGGCGATCTGTGAATAGATCAGCCCATCTTGTCATCCCGTACCTGAACACATTGATACGACCAGGCCAGTCGAAAACATCACCATCAGGGACATCTGCAGGAGCGGCCACATCGGCAGCCTCAATATGCGCAGGCGAAGGATCAACATACACCCGCCCACGTTGACCTTCGGCGGCTACCGCCATCAGTTGGGCTCCCATTCGGCCAGCCCGCGATTCCTCCCTGATGTAGTTGAAATCTATGGGTGTGCCATCCGCAATCGAAACTGCCCCTTTACGATTGATAGTTCCATCCTGCTCGCCCTTTGGACCGTTCGCGTCCCGCTTGATTTCGTAGCGAACCTCACCGTTGACCACCGAGGCGTGAACCCACGCTTCCTTACCTTTCTTCTTGCTGAGCCACCAGGACCGCACTAGCGGAACTTCAATTGGGTTGGCCGGGTTGGGATTCCGAACGGTACGCGCCCAAATCCAGGCAATAACCGTGTGCTCGGTGCCTCCTTCCGCTCTTACCTTGGGATAAAGCGAGCCGACACGCCGCTCGGCTTCGTCCCGCACCCATTGACCGTAATGGCGTAGGTCTTCCGCGATACCTTCCGCTCTTCTCCATTCGGTCTTAGCGCTAGCCGTCCCTGGGAAGACCGGAGATTGATCTGCAAATCGCGGAGGTATCTCAATCAAGGCCTTGTTGATCAACACGGCCAGAGGATTCAGATCACTAGCATTTGCTTCGAGTCCCAGTCTCTGGGCTTCAAGAGGAATAGCCCCACCGCCCGCAAATGGGTCAAGGACGGGAGGAAGCACACCATCATTTGATTTGCGAATCTCTGCTCTGGCTTGGAGAAGAATCTCTTCATTGTCCCCGTTCTCCCAAAGGACAAGTTTTTCTAGCAACTCGTGAAGCCGAGCGCGTTCAGCGTCTTGCTCTTCAACCGTTGGAAAATCTTCGGGATGGGAAGCTGGATCATCTACAAGTTGAGCAAACAGGACAGCTCTCGTGTTCACCAAGGGGCGACGTGCCCAATAGTGATGCAGCGAAGCTGGCTTTCCTTGACGAATATTAGCTTCTCGAATTGTCTCACGGTTGATTACTTCCAAAGGTAGAGATGTCTCGATGAGCTTTTTCTTGGTTGAGTTCGTCATCTATAGTCTTTCTGCAAAATCGGCTGAGGTTGGTACTAGCGAATTCATTGCGGAGGACCTCCGCGGCTCCAGTAGTCTCGCCATTCCTCGTTAAGAGATCGGGTTGTGTCTGCGGGTTCCATGTGGTCAAATGCTCCAGCGATGTAGCGGATCTCATCGTGCGCGGAACTGTGCTCTGAGACTCGAACGAGTGCGAGCCGGTGACGGTCACCCTGCGTCTGCGCGAAGGTCACTTCGTTCGTGGTGATCGTAAAGGTCTCCGACCCTTCGATTCGCCCCTTTACTTCTATGTAAAACACGCGGCCATGGCGGTCAACCGATTGCAGGTCATACCCTGGATTATTTCGCGGCATTTCGCGGGGGTCGCGGCCAAGTGCTCGCTCGGCAGCAAGTACCGCTTCTACTGCGCGGCGTTCAACCTCGTCAGTCAGCTTTGCGAACAGCCGTGCCCCGTCGTCACCGTCTTCGTGAAGCAGACTACTGGGGATCACGAGCGCCGCACCGTGCACGACTGCAGGAACTGCGACCAGGTTGGTAGCTTCGTCTAGCTGCTCGAGTCGGTAGTTCAGTCGTTCGTCGAGCCTGCGCGCGCGGATGAACGCTGTCTCTGCACGAAGCCTGCCGACCGTACCGTCACGTTCAAGCGCTTCGAGACGGTTGTGTTCACGATCCCAATGATTGATCTCGGCAAGTAAGCGGTCTTTCACTTGGGCTCGGGTACGGGCTGTCTCCGCTTCAAGGCGTGCCTTGATTTCTACCATGCGCGGTTGCAGCCCCGAGCGGTACACCCGGGCCCGCACCGTCTTCTCATGATTCTGTCGTGCCCACTGATGCTCTGTGACAGCAGCGACGCCGTCGGTCTCCTCTGCTGTAGGGGCGTCGTAGTCGAGATAGGGCGGGGCAGACGTGATGGTGACTGTTCCGTCCTGTTCGAGCAGTGGATAGTCGAAATGATGCGACACGGTTTCTGCATCGACCGCGGTGGTTACGATGCGCTGTTCGACGCTGAACATGAGCAGAGGCTCGGCTGGCTGCTTGGTGCGACGATCCACAAACACCGTGCCTCGTTTCAGTGTGCCACCGAGATCTTCGACTATTGCCTCGATCACTGCGTGTAACAGCGGGTGACCGGGAGCGATAAGTGATGCTTCCACCAGCCCCTCAGCGTGTTTACGGACAAGTTCGAAGGTGACGCGTTCGTACTGCTCTGCCACAGGGGCCCACCTGTTCAAACGACGCGCTGTTTCTAGGATTCGCGACGGGACGCGAGTAATTTCGTAGCGACCCTTCTCACGTTTGCGGATGCGGCCGCCAAGCCGTTCGAATGCCGGGATAAAGAACGCCGAAATGTAGCCAGGTTGGAGTCGTCGTTCGCGGGCCTTTTCCATGCGAGCGCGCACCTCGTCGAGGTTGATAGCGCTGTACATTTCGGGGTGGAGCGCTCGCTCCTGCAACATCTCATCAAGTCCGTGTGAAACGCCAGCGTCGATGATGTGATCGAGCTTGGCTTTGATCTCGGGCTGGTCGCCGTATCGGATTGCTTCAATGAGTAGGTCGCGAAGCGAGCGTTCCTGGAAGGCATCGGCGTCACCGAGCACGTTGAAGAGATTGCCGTTGTAGGCGATCGCCATCTGATCAATCTTCGACAACAAGCGGGCGAACACATCTCCCTCGCGAGTGTCCTTTGCCACCATGTTCCACAAGTGACAGACTTCGCGTTGCCCGATGCGGTGGATACGGCCGAATCGCTGCTCGATACGGTTCGGGTTCCACGGCAAGTCGTAGTTCACCATTAGATGCGCACGCTGCAGATTCAGACCCTCGCCCGCAGCATCCGTAGCAAGTAGCACCACGGTGTCTGTGTTGTGAGTAAACCGTTCACGCGCGAGCTTGCGATCCTCGCGGCGGGTGCCGCCGTGGATCGTGATCACCGATTCAGAACGCCCGAATTGTGAAGTGATTTTCGACTGCAGGTAGTCAAGGGTGTCACGATGCTCGGTGAAGATGATGATCTTGCGAGCGTCACCCGAACCGTCGTGGCTGAGCAGTTGCTCGTCAAGAATGGTTCGAAGCTGCACCCACTTTTTGTCGTCATCTTGCAGTCGTACACGCCGCGCGACACGAATGAGATCTTCCAAGATGGCGATCTCAGCACGCAGCTCAGGGATTGTCCGGGCCGCAGTGGCGAAATCAACCACCTGATCCACTTGAGCTTCTAACTGCGCGCGCTCGTCATCTGTCGTTTCTTCGTCAAGATCTTCAAAGTTCTCGACCGAAAACACGGGCAGCGTATCGCTCGCAAAATCAAGCGTCGACTTTCCCGTCGTCCATTCATCGATGTGGGCTGAGATGGGTGTTGAGACACGCGCTTCATCGGCAATACGCCGCATTTCGCGGAGCTTCGTGTCGAGCCGTTGTTGGCGGCGTTCCAGCGACCTCAGGATTGCCGCGGGGCTCGAAGCCAGTCGACGTTGCAGCACGGTCAGTGCGAAACCAACGTTGTTGCCGCGCTTCTTATCCCCTGCCTGCGCGATCCGCTCGGCGCGACCCATTTCGGTACGTACGTAATCGGTGACCTGTTCGTAGAGTTCACGCTCGGCCGGGCTTAGCTCATATTCAACGGTGTACGCCCTGCGTTCGGGGAACAAAGGTTTACCCTCGAAGGTCAGGAGGTCTTCCTTCACCATGCGGCGCATCAGCCCTTCGGTGTCGGTGCGATGCACACCCTGTCTGTACTGCCCTTCGAACCTGTCGCGATCTAACAACGACATGAACAGCTGGAAGTCCTCTTCCTTGCCGGCGTGAGGTGTGGCTGTCATCAGGAGGAAATTGTGGGCGGTCTCTGACAGCAGACGCCCGAGCTTAAATCGTTTCGTCTCATCAACCTCACCAGCCCATGATGAATAATGAGCGGACATTCGGTGTGCTTCGTCAACCACCGCGACATCCCAAGTGACTTCACCAAGCTGCTCGATCAGATCCTCGCTGCGCGACAGTTGATCCATGCGAGCAATGAGAAACGGATGCTCAGCGAACACGTTGCGTCCCTGAGCATCGTCAATCATCTGGCGACCGAATACTTCGAAACGCAGATCGAACTTCTGAGAAAGTTCTTCACGCCACTGCTCGACCAGACCACCGGGGGCCACGATAATCGCTCGTTCGCAGTCCGATCGCAGGATCAATTCCTTTAGGTAGAGCCCCGCCATGATGGTCTTTCCCGCACCAGGATCATCCGCGAGTAAGAATCGCAACGGAATTCGAGGGAGTAGTTCTTCGTAGACTGCCCGAATCTGATGCGGGAGCGGATCGACATCTGAACTGTTGACCGCGACCATTGGGTCGTAAAGTGCTGCGTACTTGATACGCAACGCCTCGGCCGCAAGACGAAACTCGTTCGGGTCAGCATCAAACGCTGGGGCAGTGTCGAAGTCACCAGCGATTTCAAACCCAGCTGCGTCTGCATCTGTAATCGTTCGCGCGCCGCTGCGCCCAGTGTCGTCTCGGTAGAAGACTTCAAAGACCTCAGCATCGATTGGGTCAATGGCAATCAACGTCACAGTGTGCCCCGGCACAAGCCCACGGAGCCGTTGACCAACGCTCAGCGACCCAAGGCTCAATGGTGACTCTGTCAAAGCAACTCCTTCCGGTCGTCAAGCAGTAGATCAGGATATGTGTCACCACCGACACTGCAGACAGCAGCGGCGATGTGTGTCAGAGAATCAGCTCCGATTGAGGTCCCCCGTCGCGGCCGCACCACCACTACGCACCCAGTCGTCAACCTCGGTAGCTTGGAACTTCCACAACCGTCCGACCTTGTGGGCGGGCATGGCTTTCTCGGCGATCCAGGTGTAGACCGTGTCCTTAGTGACCCCCAAATGGGAAGCGATGTCGTCAGCAGATAGCCAAGGTTCAGTCACTCTTCGTCCCCCTCATTGGCCAGCATCGACCGTCTCTCCTGATGCTATCGAAGTCCTATGCCGGTTGAGTAGGGTTTTTCCGGTCTTCTCCGGCTAAGCGCGCACATAGCAGCAGGCAGCTGCGCAGGTCAGATGTCCACGTTCGTCGAAAGATATTGAGCCACAGCAATGTGCCAACAATCGGAATCCGAGTTCCAGTTGAGGGTGTGACCTGCGTCGAAAAGCTCAAGCGAGACAATGTCAGATCGTTTCGCGTGCAGCGCTCTTGACTCAACGTCAAGCACCGAGTCATCCAGCTCACCATGGAGGATCAGCGTCGGCACAGTAAGTCTGCCTGCATGCCGGATCCAATTCATCTCTTTGAGTGGCACTGCATCTGGGAGACCGAGCAAGCGGGCGAGCGGGCGAAGCGTCAGCCATGGGACCGCGAGGTATCCAGCAGAGTGCGGAAGCCCGGCACGCTTGCAGTTTGCCTTGATAACCTCGGTCCAGTTCAAGACCGGTGAATCAAGAACCAGGCCGACGATCACTTCTCTGTACGGTGCGCGGCTCGCCAATTGCAGCGCGATAGAAGCACCCATAGACCAGCCGAACAACACGATCCGTTCCGCACCTTTGCGCACTGCGTAGCCGATCGCCTCTTCAACATCGTCTGCTTCACTGGCTCCGAGGGTTGATCTGCCTTGTCCCACTCGCGGACCTTCGCCATCGTTTCGGTAGCTCACCACGAGTGACGTGTAACCGAGTTCGGCTGCCACCTGCACGCCACGGAGGGTGCCGGCTCGAGGGCCGCCAAGCCCATGAATATGGATCGCCCACGTGGACGGGTCGCCATCAACCCGCCATGCGGGTGCGGGACCAGCATTCGTCTCAATCATGATTTCTTGGGCGTTAAGGCCTGCATCCGCGGGAGTCGCGAAGTAGATGCCGCTCCAAGAAACCCGGTCCCCCGCATTTGGCACGAGATCCTCAGACGCACCAGTCACTGTGCGCGCAAGAAGACCTGGGCCGCGATCCTGAATCTCAGCGCTAAGCTGCACCCAGCCGCCACGCTCAAACCAGAGATTGTAGATACCGACTGCCGCAGTATCACTGGTGCGGTCAAGCACGACGCGAAGCTGGTCGTCATGCTGCTCGACGTCACGAATCACAAGCGAGTGAGTTCGCGGCCCGACCTGCGCCGTAAGTCTCCTCGCAATGCCCCGGCCGAGGACTGCGGAACCGATGCCAACTACCGTCGCACCTAAGGCCATGCCAACACCGAAAAGGCGTTCGCGCTTCACTGCGACACCGTTTTCCTGCTAGAAGCACTCGATTGAGTTGTCTTCGCGTTTGGGGCTTTCACTCCGAGCAGGTGGTTTTCAGCTTGCTCCAGCAGCGCACGATTTCTCGCACTCAGGGTGAACGTTACTCGGGGATCGATCATGGCGTCCCGTATCTCGACGACTTGACGGTGCAGTCTCGCTTCGGGTTGTTCGAACAGGCCCGGGATCGGATGCTTCCCACTCAACCCTGGCCGCAAACGTGTGGCATCTCGCCAAACCGAGTCGAGCTGCGCGACAAGCGCATCAGTCTGAACCGCGCGTAGCCGCAGTCGAATAAATCGGGTGGCAGGCTGCGCGATGAATCCCGCACATAACAACAGGAATGTGGCGATGGTGAGCGGCCCATAAGCTGCCCCGACCGAATTCATGACATCGACGGCACCGATCATGTGTGTGATGTCCATAATGAGCACCGCCACACAGAGAGCGATGCCGCACAGTGACCCGACGGCCAGAAGTGCTGCGGGAATCCGCAACACCCCCTTGGTGAGTCGGTACTGTCTGCTGGCGAGCACGAGCATGGCTGCCACGACGATGCCGCAGTACGCGAAGACGGTCATTGAGTACAAGCCCGCAGCAGGTTGCGCCCCAAGATCACGCATGAATGTTGTGGTGGTCGCTCCCCTGTCAATAAAGAGAAACAGGATCACAACGAACGACAGCGCGACGATGAGCACGGGACGCCCCACGGCGATTCTGACCAGGCGGGGCCGATAGGTATCGGCCTTCATCACCCCGCGACCAAGGAAGAACAGGCCGATCATCAAGAGCGCATCAGCAGCGAGCGTGACAACGTTTGAGGCGCCAAGTGCCGGGTCGAGGGCGAGATAGATGGGGTTGATGTTCAGTGTCATCGCCAGCGCGATCGCAGTTGCGGCATAGGTGATGCTGCGATCCGCACGCCCACGGCGAAGAATGAGCAGGCTCGCCACCAGCGTCCACATGACGCCTGCGACGAGCACCTCGATCATCCGAAAATTTCCGTGTAGCTCGTCTCCGCAAACGCTGATCCCCGAATACCCGCGGCGAGACGATCTGCAAGGCTTTCAGCGGCGATCTCATCATCCGTTTCGACATCTGAGCGGGCCAGAGCACGGGCACGGAGGTTTGCGGGAATGTCAGGGAGCAGTGTGTCTGGAATCGCACCGTTGGTTTCGGCGCTGTTGCTTTCGCAATGCCCCAAGATGATGTGCGCGAACTCGTGCAGCACGAACTGTTGACTGTGCAACGGCGAGTCGGTTCGAGCGTGCAAGATGAGGTCGTGATCCTCAGCAAAGAGCAGTAACGCGCAGAGCCCGTTGCTGTCGCCGATCTCTGCGAGCTCTGCGATGCGGATCTCGCGTTGACGCTGCCGCTGCACCGCTTCGATGAGCGTCGCGAAGGTGAACTGATCCCCCAGCTGTAATCGCCCAAGTGCTTCTGTGACGCTCTGTTCGATGCGCGTGATGTGCTCACTCACTGAGTCATCTCCTCGTCCAAGAACTTGGTGATGGCTTCTAGCGTTGCTGGCGAGAGATCGCCGAGTGTGCGGGTTGCATATGACTTCACTTTGGCGGCCCGCATGGCCCGCACGAGGTCAAGTTGGGCGTTCACCTTTTCGGGAGTGGATGCGTCACCGTGACCAGTGAGAAAGTCGACATCAACATCGAAATACTCTGCCAGCCCTGCGAACACTTCTGCATCCTCAACTTTGCGATGTCCATTCACCATGTAGGTCCATCGGGATCGCGACAAATTTGTTCCGCGCGCTTTGAGGAACGAAGCGATCTCAGAATAGGAAGGTTCGACGCCGGTTTCCGCTGTTTTCACATCGAGAAGCAGGCGCAGCCGCTTCTCGAGCAGTTCGGCTGCCGCCTTGTCCTTGTCTTCGTTGTGTTCCATGTGCTCTTTCCCCTCGGGAGGGGGTCGGTAGTGATTACTTGTCACCCAAGCTGCGTGGTTACGCATGATCAACATAACTCTTGAGCATGCCCAAAACAAGCATTGCGCATGATCAATTTGGGTGTTAGAACGGTAGCAGCCATGCAATTGGGCATGCTCAACGGGGGTTGGTGGGCATGCACCTATCTCTGCGCCGAGGAGGTGCACCGTGTACTTCTCCCATGCCAAAAATTGCCTCCATCCACGCCGGATGGTGCACTGTCGCACACCTCTCAGATGTATTGCCGCACGGGTTCGGGGTGCGGTGCAGCTGAGAGGAGGCCGGGTGATGGCAACGATTGAGGATCGCAGGGCTGCGCAGGAAGCGAAGCTTGAAGAGGTACACGAGAAGTTGGCTGATGCGGTTCAGCAACTGGTCTCGGGCGAGGATTGGAAGCGCGCACTAGTTTTCGCCGCGAACTTTCGCAGCCGCTCGTTCAACAACACCCTGTTGATTTGGGCGCAGCATCAGGCAGCGTTCGAACGAGGGCTCGTTCCTGAGCCGGTGCCGTCATATGTTGCCGGTTACCGGCAATGGCAAGAACTCGGCCGCCAGGTGCAGAAGGGGCAACCCGGGTACCAGATTCTTGCCCCAGTGACCGGCAGATTCGCGTCAGCAACTCCAGCTGATGCCACATCATGGCGGCGGCTTAAGAAGCTTGAGAAGCCAAGGCCGGGTGAAGCTGTGCGGTCGAAGATGGTTGGCGTGCGCCCCGCCTATGTGTGGGATGCCACTCAAACTTCAGGCGATCCTCTGCCCGCAATGCCCGCCCCAAGACTTCTCACGGGCGAGGCCCCAGCAGGTCTCTGGGAGGGGCTTGCGGAGCAGATTGAAGCCGCAGGGTTCGCGCTTGGTGACGCACCTGATGCGTCGTCAATTCATGGCGCGAACGGGGTAACGAGCTACACCGATCGTACGGTGTTCGTACGAGTCGATATGGATGCGGCTGCACGGGTGAAAACTCTTGCGCACGAGCTGGGGCATGTGCTCCTGCACGACCCAGACAATGCCGACGTGAGGTTGCATCGTGGCATCGGTGAGGTCGAAGCTGAGTCGGTTGCGCTGATGATCGGTGCCGCGCACGGCATGGACACCACCGGCTACACGATCCCGTATGTCACCAGCTGGGCAGCACAAGTCGATGGGAAAGAACCCGCAGAAATTGTGAAGGCAACCGGTGAGCGGGTGCGCTCGACCGCTCTGAGAATTCTTGACCAGCTTGATACCGAGCAACTTGGCAACGGCACACCTCCGGGCCTCGGACGGGAGACCCCAAATCTGGCAAGTGCAGAGCGGAAACCTGCGGAGCGCAGGATCATCACTACTGCTGCGACCGCAATGTCACGGCGTGAGACTGCGAGTGCCGGTGTGAGTGTGAAGACCCAGACGAGGAGCATCGCATGAATGCCGCGCGGGGAGTCGTTTCATCTGTGCTCGCGGGCATGTCGGGCGACTCAGACCCGAAGCAAGCCGCGCTCGCGTTGGCTGCTGCGGGCGTGCCTGTGTTTCCCGTCGCTGCTGAGAGTAAGCGACCGCTCACTCGCCGCGGGTTTCATGATGCTTCGACGCTTCTCTCACAGGTGGAATCATGGTGGGGCGCTCAGCCCCAAGCGATTCTTGCCATTCCGACCGGCGCGCGCACCGGGGTCGTTGTCGTCGACATTGATGTGCACGGGCAGGTCAACGGATACGACGCGTTCGCACGGGCGCACGATGCCGGGCTCATGAACGGGTGGGAATTCACTGTTCGCACGCCGTCCGGCGGGTTGCACATCTATCACCCTGCGGCGGGGGCCAGTGAACAGCGTTCGTGGCAAGCAGCCCGAGCTGGCATCGACTTCCGTGGCGATGGCGGCTACATCATCATTCCGCCCTCCGCTCGCACGGTGCACGACCGTCGCATCGCCTACGCATTGGAGCAGTTCAATACGGAGGAACCATTTCCACTCGATGCTGATCAGCTACGTGATTTTCTCGACCCGAAGCCCTTGGTGCACCGCCAGTACTCGACCGTTGGCAGGCCGATTGCAGTGGATCGGTTGGCTGCTTGGGTTGCGCGGCGGCAAGAGGGTGAGAGAAACCTCGGCGTGTTCTGGGCGGCCTGCAAGATGGCGGAAAGTGACGTTCCCGCAGGCGCTGCACTCGATGCACTCACCGTAGCCGGCGGACAAGCAGGGCTCACTGAGCGCGAAGTGCTGACGACCGTGCGATCCGCATACCGCAGCGTGCACGGCACCCGCTCGCGAAGTACCACTCCCGCACCTGCGGAGCCAGACCGCCCTCCACCCTCTGCCTCACGAACCCGGGTACTGTCATGACTACCACCCCTGCAGCTAGACGTTGGGCTGTCATCACGGCGGTCGCGGGCACCGTCTTCATCGCCGCTGGCGCATTCTGGCTCTCGTTCACCTCGCTCGCTGACCTTGCCAGGCGATCCGGCATCGGGGCCGGGCAAGCTTGGGCGTGGCCGTTGATTGTTGACGGGATCATTGTCGTCGCCACTGTCGCAGTCGTGGCACTCGCTGGCAACCGTTCCGCGTGGTACCCGTGGTCGCTCCTCATAGGTGGTGCGGTGGTGTCGGTCACCGCGAACGCGATTCATGCGGTCATCGCAGCCGACGCTGACGTGCCTGGCATTCTCGCCGGAGCCGTCGCCGCAGTGCCCCCAGTGGTGCTGCTCGCGATCACGCACCTCACGGTCATTCTCACCAGGGCGACAGTCGCTCGCCCAGTAGGGACGGAGGCGCGCAGCATTGCTGCTGAACCTGATGCGGCATCTGAACTACAGGCCGAAGAGCCGGAGCCACCCGATCGACGCGAGCTTGCCGCAGCCCTCCGTGGCAATGGCTGGACTAACAAGCAGATCGCTCACGAACTCGACGTGCACCCCTCAACCATCGGCCGTTGGCTTAACGCCGACGACTACACGCCTGCCCATACCGAAAGGGACGCGACGGAACATGCACAGTTGCCGCGACCGTCTCAGGTATCGCCCCTTCTACCCAACAACCCGCAATCAGCCGAGGAGCAACCAACATGAGCGCAAACATTTCTAGCAGTGACCGAGGAAGCCGAATTGGAGACATCTCGGGGGCACCTGGAACGCCCGACGCGGTCGAAGCCGCAGCCCTGAGTCAGCGGCGCCCCGCGCCAGGCCTTGACCCGTCGATGACTCGTGCTCGCGGAGTGGAATGGGTGCGCCCCACAGACCTCATCGCGCGAGGCAGCGCGCGGGTCGCTGGTGCGGGCATCGACTTTCAGAAAGAACTCGCCCGGCGAGCACGAGCCGCGACCACCGGACGCATGCTCGAACTCGGTGACCGCGCCCGCCGCCTTCCACCAGTATCAGCGTTCGGCCGTCGTGGTGCAGATCGTGGCGCTGAACGGGGTGCGGTTGGCAGGCGCTGACCGCCACAACTGCAGGAGGCTACCTCATGCCCACAAGCTCCCTGCCCCGCACCACGGGAACGCGGGTGCACCTGCCTGTCAGGAGGTATTCCACCATGATCACCACACCGACGAGAAAATCTGCCGAGAATTTCACCACGAGCGAGGCGCTGCGACGTGTACTCACTCGCTTGCATCAGCAAGGAGCAGGCGCGTGGGAGCGAGACCCTGTTGCTGCAGAACTGATGAGGTTCGCCGCAAACAAGTACGCTGCGCTCGCACGCAAGCACGGCCTCGACCCGTGGGAGGCTGCCAGTGCCGCATTCGAAGTGATGCGCGCAGGCGCAACCCGCCGAGCTCAAGACCCCTGGGCGGTCGTCACTCGCGGTGTGCAAATCACTTGCATCGCTGAAGAACGCGGTCAAGGGTTGCTCTGTTCGACCAACAAGGCCCGTCGGCCGCAGTTCTCTGCACTCCACGACCCCGAACGCATCTCTGACCGTGAGAACCCACTGTCTGACTACCACCCAGCATTTCGTGTCACCGACAACATCGAAGTTGATGATGAGCCCGAGCCTGGCATGGCGCATGAACCCTTCCCTGCGGAGTCTTCAGCACGTGCGGCGATCTCTGACGCGGTGAGACTGTTCACGCTGCTCGACTGGCCCGAGACTGTTGCGAAGCTCGCGATCGATCGAGTGTGTGAAGCCACGGAGAAAGCCGGGTCACGTGCCAGTGCCTACGAATTGCTTCGCCGAGACAAGCACGCACTGCTGCTGTTGGATCTGCCCGCACACTCATGGTCAGCACTGCTTCGGGTGATCCTCGGAAACACTAACTCAACGCTGCAGGCGACCGGTGCCGGCCGTGGCATTCTGATGCGACTACTCATGGGCGAAACGTTGCATTCGCTGCTGCATGACGAGGATCTGGTGCTCCAGATCGCGCTCGCTGCTCCGAGGCGACGGAGGTGATTCGCGATGGATAACCAGAAAGACGGTCTCGTGGTGATTCGCACGGTCGACTCAATTCACGTCGGCAACCGTCACCGCAAGGATCTTGGCGACATCAGCGCACTGGCAGCATCAATTGATCGCAACGGCCTCCTGCAGCCAATCACTGTCACGCCCGACGGTGTGCTCGTGTGCGGTGCGAGGCGACTAACTGCGATCAAACAGCTTGGCTGGAACGAGACACGAGTGTGGGTACGATCCGGGATCTCCACGACACTCGGCCACATGCTTGCCGAACAAGATGACAACCTGCTGCATAAGGCACTCACCCCGCTCGAATCAGCAGAGCTCTACCGCGAACTGAAGGCGATTCTCGCCGAGGACGCCGCTGAACGAAAAGCATCCACTCAGTTCGGGAGCGGCGAAAACCCCGGAATATCAGGTCATGCCGAATCGGCACGACCGTCGGACACACCTCTGGGATCAGCGCGCCGCCAGGCTGCCCTGATGATCACCGGAGCATCCTCATACACACGACTTGAAGAGATCAACTTCATCCAGCGGATCGCCGAAGACACTTCACAACCCTCAGAGCTCCGGGAAACAGCCCAGGAGTGTCTCGATGAAATTCGTGACGGCGCATCGGTTCACCCCCGATGGGCACAGACTCGAGAACTCGCCACCGCGGCAAAGATCGACCGTGACATTCTGCTGCACCGAATCGCTGAAGAAAAGCTGGCCGAGATCAGAGCGGGCAAGAAGCCAAAACGGCGCGCCCCAGGCTCTTCAGCGCCGGCTGCTATTGAGCCGATGACAGTGCGCGCGTTCGTCATCACCTGGTCTGAACTCGCCGGCCTGTGCGCGAGCACCAAACCTTCTGACATTGCAGCGAAACTTACCGAAGCTGAAGCCGAATTGTTCTTCACCACCATTGACCAATGGGTGAGGTTCGCTGACGAGTTGCGGGAAGCTCTCGACCGGCTGCACACCGACACACCTACACGCCAGCTGCACGCGATCTGAATCTGTTCACAGCCCGTGGTCGGTGCCCGCGCACCTGGAATGTATGAGACATTCAGCCGAAAGCAGGAACCGCCGCAAACTCATTGCGCTCATCGTGAGCGGCATGATCCTGCACGCACTGGTCACCGTCGGCGCGTACGGTCTGCTTGCAGGCCCGGGCAGCAATACTGAGCCGGCGCAGCCCGGCCCTACACCGTCACCATCAGCGTCACCGGCCCCACCGTCGTCGGGAGATTCCCGACCTCAGCCACCGAGAATCGCACCGACAAGCGACCCAGAGACATTTGCGCGACGCATCGCTTCGGCACTGTTCACCTGGGATACCGGCGCAGGGCTCATGCCACTCGATTACACAGCGACGATACTCACTGTCGGCGACCCATCAGGTGTTGAGCAAGCTGGGCTCGCAGCAGATATTGCGGCTTATCTGCCGAACCGGGACGCATGGCTGCAGCTACGGGCGTACGCCACCACCCAGCAACTTACGATCGACAACGCATCGGTTCCCCAGGCCTGGGTTGATGCGGTAGCGCAGGCTCGGCCTGGCCAGCTGTCGCCGGGTGCTGTTGCGTACACGATCGACGGCACACGGCATCGCGACGGAGTCTGGAACGGCACACCGCAAGTGCTCTCTGAATCCGTCGCGTTCACCATCTTCTTCGCATGCCCACCAGCTAGTGACAGCAACAGTGATGCTAATGCTGCCCACTGCTACCTACTTCGGCTCTCTCAGCCGGGCAACCCGCTGAGGTAGGAGTCACTGATGTTAAAGAACCTTGCTTTCGGTGCGGTCGCCTTGATGTTCCTTGCGCCAACGCTTGGCCTTGTGACTGTCGGTCTCGTGATGAACCCCGCCGCAGTCGCAGCCTGCACCATTTCTGGAACCGGGGTCAGCGTGCGAAATGTGCCCGACTCGCTGCCAGTCACTACAGCAGACGGGTTCAGGTTCACGTTGACCAAACGGCAACTCACACACGCGGCAACCATCATCACCGTGGGGTCGAAGATCGATGGTGTCACGAGAGCAGGGCTCAAGATCGCGTTGATGGCAGCACTCACGGAGTCAACGCTGCGGATGCTCTCAAACACCAACACCTACCCCGAATCCGGCGACTACCCAAACGACGGCAACGGTTCTGACCACGACTCACTCGGCCTTTTCCAAATGCGGCCACAAGCAGGTTGGGGCACCGTTGCTGAACTGATGGACCCCAAGTATCAGGCAGCCGCGTTCTTTGGCGGCCCCAACGGGCCGAACTACCCATCACCACGCGGGCTGCTTGATATTCCCGGCTGGAAATCAATGGGACTCGGTGAAGTCGCACAAGCCGTCGAAGTTTCTGCGTTCCCCGACCGATACAACAACTACGCGCCGGTCGCAGAGCAGATTCTCGTCACGCTGACCACAGGAAACACTGCGACATCGAGTTCAGGGCAAACGGCCGTTGCAGTGCCGGTACTTGACGCGAATCCTGCCGCATCATCAAGAGTGGTGTTTCCGTTGCCTCAAGGCACGTGGGTGCAAACCGACGATTTTGGGCCGCGCACTGACCCGATCTCTGGCGAGCAGTCAACCCATCGCGGCCTGGATTTCGGAGCTGCTGACGGAACCCCGATCCTCGCAGCAGCGGATGGTGTTGTCACCGTTGCCGAGTTCACTAACAGTTGGGGTGGTCTCATCGTCATCGAACACCAGATCGGTAACGAGATCGTCGCGACCGCGTATGCGCACATGTGGCAGCACGGCATCTACGTCACCGCCGGTGAGCGAGTCGTTGCCGGTCAGCACATTGGTGATGTTGGCTCATCCGGGTATTCCACCGGTGCGCACCTGCATTTCGAAGTGCGCCCTGGCGGTACCAACGGCACCGCCATCGACCCAGCCGGATGGCTCAACGCTCACAATGCGGCGAACTTACCTGAAGCAACAACCGGGGCATCCGGTTGCAGAATCTGAGGCCACTCATGAACGTGTTCCCTGACTTCGACAGCCTCGGCGGCATCGGCGACCTCAAAGTCATCATCGGCGCACTGTTGACGATCATTCTGGTTGTTGCCGTGCTCACGATCATTGTGAGTGCGATCGTCTGGGCGATCGCGTCATCCACAGGGAACCCCGGAATGTCAGCGAGGGGGCGAGTTGCAGTTTTCGTCGCGCTCGGTGCAGCGGCCCTTGCTGGTGCTGGTGTGGCTTGGGTGAACTGGCTTGTCGATCTCGGCGGGCAACTTTGAAAGGTGAGCGGAATTATGGCCGGCAGCCAACGTGATGGCCTTAAGCCGAATGAATGAAGCTCAAGATTTTCTCACCGTTTCGAGAAATCTCAATCTGCGGCGCTATATGTGCAGCATCATAATCTGGGCGCGTTTCATGATGAAACTTGCTCGCGTAATCATTCATTTCGCGCAGCTCCTCTACCCGTGATGCCATTGACGCGCACGGAGAGTCCGACCCTCTAGCCTGCTCTATTGCGGTGATTGCCTTCCCTAGAGTGACACCTACTGGAATCACTTCCGGATACTTCCGGTGAAGGTAGCCCTCAAGCAACAATCTCAGCGCCACTGCCCCTTGTGCCACACCATCAGGGTCGCTAATAGTCCCAGCAACCACACCAGAAACTAGCTTGTAGTTTTTCAGGTAGGACGATTGGCACAACGCCTCAATGTCAGCTAGCGCGAAGTCTGAGTACCGCCCTTCAGACATACGAATCGAGATTTCCGCAGCCTGGAGAGAATCATCGGATTTACGGATCCGCTCCTTCACATGCCGCAGAAAATGTTCGTCATGAGCCATCAGAATGACTTGCTTAGCTCTTGCAGATATCTTCTCGATAACCTTCATCGTGTGCTCACGGCGCGGAGCGTCCAAACTGCTCATCGGATCGTCAATCACAACAATCTTGTCTCCCAAATCAGGATCCGCAAGCGTCGAAGCAGCGAAGAAGGCGAACCCCATGGTCTTCTTGTCGCCCTCGCTGAGTGCAGTTGCAAAGGTGGGGCGGCCCCCGTTGAGCTCAATAGACTCGTTCCGAAGCCTGATCTGGTACTCGGTCCGGGGTGTAGCACCGCGATAGTTATGGCTTAGCTCTGCGATCTGGAACTCCGCATTGAACTCGCGCAGATGCTCATTGATTTGATTCTTGAAATCACTCAGGGTGTCTCGCATCACCTGGTTCAGAACGTCTCGAGCATCCTTCTTGGTCGTCTCTGCGTCTTTTACCGAAGCCTCGGCAGCCTTCATGTGCTCAACAAGGGCCTTGGCGTTAGCGCTGTACCTCAGTTTGACGAGATTCAGTCGCTCTATCTCTGAAAGAAGTTGGTCCATGTCAGCGCCATCCAGCGTTGTCTTGTAGGTTTCAATGGCCCATATGTAACCCTTGATGACGGAGTTCTCATCGGCGTAGACTGCCGAAAATTGATCCCAAAGACGTTTGGCTTCCTCAAATTCTTCTTCACCTGCGTGTGCCTCGGTAATCGTTGCTGTCTTCCTTGCCAGCAACGATTCAAGCAAGTCCCGCAAATTTACAAGCGATGCTTCTGCGAGTTCATCTCCGGTCTCTTCGATCGGGGCCACAGCCACATACTCGGCCCATTGCTTAAGCGCATCATTATTTCGGGACCTAGCCCGCTTGATATCCTCAATGAGGTTGACAGCAGTCAGGGAAAGAACCTTAACCGAGACTTCGTCCACCGCTTTCTGAAGATCCGTGTAAGCATCGTCAAAGTAGATCCGATACATCTCTAACAGTTCTACGGAGGATGTGTCCTGACCACAGAACGGGCACTCGTTTTCTCGCGCGAGCGAGAGTCCACGTTGAACCCATGAAACAGAGTTTGCGTCATTTAGATGCCCAAGGTGCTCTGAAACCCGAGCAGCGGCCCGCGAATGGACACTTTCTAGGGTGGAGTTCAGAACCGAAAAAACGTGATCGAGGTCAAGCTCCGGTGTCTCATACTCCCGCGGCATTGCTTGGCGCTTGATCTCAGCTGCACGGCTCAGGGCTGCCACCTTTTGCTCCGCCTCGGTGATCTTTTTGTCGACATCTACGTCATCGATAAGAGCCCTGAACTGCGGAAGTGGAATCCTTCCCGAGATTAGAGCTTCAAGTTGCTCCCGCAGCTTCTTTGCATTCTCGTTTGCCAGTCGTTCAGAAGCAGTGGCCTCCTGTTCGTGCTGACGTGCCTTCACCGCAGAAGTTCCGAGCGCAAAACTCAGCAAATTTGCCCGTTGGCTGCTCGTAACCTCGTTACCAGTGTGCACATTTGAGTTCACAAAATTACTGTCATAGACGAGAATTTCCGGTCGACAGCCGCTCCAAGATCCATCTTTGTACTCCGCTAGAGCGTTTCCGAACATCAGCCTCGCCGAAGGCTTCACATTCGCATCGATAGTCACACGATCTTCGATTAGGTCTGGGTTTCTTGACGTACAAGAAGTGAGCACACTTGCAAATGTTGATTTGCCTCGCCCGTTCTCCGCGTACAAGAGAGTGAGCTTGCTGAAGGAGTTGCTGTTTCCACCTTTGGCATCCCGAAGAAGCCCCACACCCTCGATGCTAAGAACCTTTGTGAGCACATCTGCCTCCTTGCGTGTACACCAGACTCGAGTCTCTCTAGAGGCTACACAGTGGGTCCGACTACAGCATTGGATTCCTCCCTGGAGCAGAGAACGTACCTGCTTGAAGACCCTCTTTCATAAACCGCTTTCGGGCGGACCAACCGCAAGGAGCCCGACGTGTTCGAACTCGCCTCAGCGCTGCAAGAGTTACCAGCGCATCTTTCCACGATGCTGCCGATGGATATTGACATCACACCCAATGACTCTGGTCTACCCGGTATCTCGCAACTCCGCACAATCGTCGGGGCCGTGATGACGGTCGGGCTGATCCTGAGCGTGCTTGCGCTCATCATTTCGGCGATCGTTTGGGGGTTTGGCGCGAACTCTTCGAATCCGCACCTTGCGTCGCGCGGCAAGGTGGGAGTGCTCGTCTCCTGCGGTGCTGCGGTGCTGTGCGGCGCAGCCGTGACACTGGTCAATTTCTTCTGGGGTATCGGCCAACAGGTCTGACTCGAACCTTCAGACAGCCGAGAGGGAGATAGAGATGAGCGTCTGCGATATCCCCGCCATATCTGCGGTATGTGAAACTGCAGGTGAAGCCGCAGCCTCACTCGTTTCGGCGCCTTTCGACTGGCTCGCCTCGACCATGGGGCAAGCCGCCGGGTGGCTCCTTGAAGGAATGTGGCAAGTGTTCGACTCGACGACACTCATCGATGTCACCTCTGCCGGATACCTCGACGTCTACAACCTCCTTTTCGGTATCGGCGTGTTCGTGGTTCTGCTATTTTTCTGCTTCCAGCTCATCCTCAGCCTGATCCGGCGTGAACCCTCCGCTCTCTCACGTGCAGCGCTTGGGTCTGCGAAAGCGATCCTCGGTTCCTTCGTCGTGATCACGCTCACGGCAACCGCACTTGAGATCGTGGATCAGCTCTGCATAGGCATCGTGCAGGCAGCTGGCGAGACCACCGCATCGATGGGCGACAAAATCATGCTGCTCACCACGGGGCTCGGCATGATCAATATCGCAGCGGCAGGTGTCGGTGCGATCGTGACGATCTTCCTCGCCGGCCTCATGATCTGCGCCGTTGCGATTGTCTGGTTCTCGCTTCTGATCCGCAAAGCACTGCTGTTGGTCGCAATCGTGCTCGCCCCAATCGCATTCGCCGGTGCAGCATGGGATGTCACACGTGGGTGGATCGGCAAATGGGCTGCTTTTGTAATCGCACTCATCGTCTCGAAGCTCGTGCTCGTCGTCGTGTTTCTCATCGCAGTCACCCAGATCTCTACCCCTATCGGTGTTGATCTTGCCGCAGTAACTGAACCGATCAGCGGCATCGTTTTGCTGTTCATTGCCGCATTCGCCCCCTACATGGTGTACCGGTTCATCTCATTCCTCGGCTTCGACCTCTACCACGCAATGGGTTCCGAGCAAGAAGCAAAGAACGCAGTGAATAGGCCCATCCCGGTGCCCTCGAAACCCCAAACCGACGGAGTGAAGAAAGTACTCGATGGAAGTGGTTTAGGCGGCGGTTCGGTTGGGGGTGCAGGATCGGCTCATACTGCCGGGGCGGGAACAGGTGTCACTGCAGGGTCTGGTGGGGCTGCCGCTGGTGGCGCTGGGGCTGGTGGCGCAGCTGCCGGCCCGGCTGCAGCTGCCGTGATCGGTGCGGAGGTCGCGAAAGCTGCAGCAACCGCAGGGCCGAAACTCGGCAGCGCAATAGGAGGCACTGCCGAATCCGCGGCCGGTGGCGCCGGGCAGACAGGCGCAGCTACCTCGACCTCAGCACAGCCGACAGCCCCATCAGTGCCGCAGCCCCGCACCCCGACTGTAGATCCGGCGCCGCCAAAGCCCGCGCCGCGTGTACCAAACACCTCGAAGGGATGACATGCCATGTCACGGAACTCACCCAGTCAGACCGTGGGCGAACTCACTCCCGTGAAGTTCTCTCGACTCACTCGCCGCGGGGTTCTCCTCGGGCTTTCTGTCTCACAACTCATCGCGTTGAGCATCGGCATCTTGTCGCTCGCGTGGGCGTTCTACGCAGGCGGCGGTGCTCTCATTGCCTTCACCGCACCAGTGTGGGTGCTTGCTTCCGCGCTCGCGTGGGTTCCGCTCGCCAGGCGGCCCATCGTTGAATGGATCCCTGTCGCATTCTGGTGGATATGGAAAAGCACCGGAAGGCAAGCGCTCTACCGTCGACGCATCGTCACACCCAGACCAGCAGGAACCCTCGCGCTTCCAGGAGATATGGCGCGGCTGCGCGAATACGATGACCCTGAAACCGGTGCAGGCATGATCCACGACCCTGCCGCAGCAACGTTCACCGCAGTGCTCTCGGTCACACACCCCGCCTTCGTACTGCTCGACCCTGGTGAGCAAGAACGGCGCGTTGCCTCATGGGGTCGAGTGCTCGCGACCGTGTGCAGATTAGGGCGCGTCTCGATGCTGCAGGTGTTAGAGCGCACTCTGCCCGACTCGGGCACCGGCCTTTCCGAATGGTGGGCCGCGCACGGCGCACATGACAACAGCTGGGCCTCCACGACATACGAGGAACTCATCGACCGTGCTGGCCCTGCTGGAGAACGTCATGCCACCACGATTTCGCTCTCGCTTGACATGCGAGCTGCTGGGCGCCAGATTCGCACCGCAGGTGGCGGGGTGCGTGGCGCTGCAGCTGTGCTGCGGCAGGAAATGTCGACGCTGGTGGCCGCGCTCAGATCAGCGGATCTTGCCCCCTCACAATGGATGACCAGTGGACAGATCGCGGTGATTCTGCGCTCTGCCTACGACCCAGCGGTCGCAGCAAGCCTGGAGCGACATGGAGAACTTGGGCAGTCACTTGCGGCCGCGGGGCCAGTCGCGGTGAACGAGTCGTGGTCGGGGCTGCGCACTGACTCGGCTCATCACGCGGTGCTCTGGGTCAGCGAGTGGCCGCGTTCGATGGTGTACCCAGGTTTTCTCGCGCCAGTGCTGCTGTCGACGGGGATCCAACGATCCTTCTCGTTACTGTGCACACCCATGCGTTCAGATCAGGCAGCTCGCGACATTCGGAAGAAGAAGACCGAGTACATTTCAGATGCACACCAAAGGCAGCGAATCGGGCAAATCGAAGACGCTGCACAAACGGCCGAGTTTCATGACGTGCTGCAGCAAGAAGCTGACCTCACCGCCGGCCACGGCGTGCTCCGTTACACCGGCCTCATCAGTGTCTCTGCGGCGAGCGCCGAGGAACTCGATGCCGCAGTTGCCGCTATCGAGCAAGCCGCCATCCAGGCCTCCTGCGAAACCCGCCTGCTCGTCGGTCAGCAGGCTCAGGCATTTACTGCGGCGGCACTTCCGCTTTGTCGGATGGTGTGATTTGGCTTCAAAAACCTCGACTTCAAATGTACTCAGAAATCCGATGTCGGTGGGTGAAGGCATCATTGTCATCACACGACGTCAGGAACGTAACTGGAGATGAGAATGAAGACTGAAGCAGTAGAGACGTCGTATCCCGTGCTGGCGAAAACCGCCCCGATTACAGACGCCGATTTGGGCTGGTGGATCGAGAAGGTCACCGCTCTTGATTGGGTGTTTGCAGTCACATACGCCGATGGTGCACCGCATGAGTACATTTGTGAGCGAACTGCAGGCATGACCCGTGCTGGCTTCGAACGCGCTTCGCGTGTGATTCATACCTTCGGTGAGCCACAGAAGTTCTATAAACACACGCGGATCTACTTCGTGCATGGCGGTTGGAAATACTGGACCATGGACGATGACCACGGGAGCGTGAACCTGATCAACCGTGGCCGGGCACACCATATTTATGGCGCTCAAAACGCACCACAGACACGCTCAGAAACCGAAACAGCATTTGACTCAATCGCTACCCATTGGGATGGTGCTTTCTCGGCGAGTGAAGTTGAACGCAACAGCTACATCGCACTCATCAATGAATTGACCGGCGGTTACACAAAGTGCCGCACCCTGGATATTGGTGCCGGAACCGGTCTTGCACTTGATCTGGGGATCACTGATAGCTTCCGGCTCACTGCGGTCGATCCCTCGCAACCGATGCTTAACGATCTCGTGCGCAAGCACCCTCTCGTCGCACGTACTGAACCGATGACATTTACTCAAGCACGCAGGCGGAAAGTGCTCGCTGGAACACGGTTTGACCTGGTACTCGCATTGGGAGGCGCAGGCTCCTATCTCACTGACGAAGACTGGGTTGCCCTGCCAAATCACGCGATAGGCCGATTTGTGATTGCGGTGTTTGCAGATGGTGAGACACCTGTCACAAGCGACCTGACTGATGCAGATCTTGCCACAGCCCGTACCCACGCTCACGCTTTTGCCAAGAGACACTTCGGCCGTATTGAACGAGTCGGCAGATTCGAGGTCGCAGTTGTGCCAACCAACCCTCGATCTACTGGAAACATCGAGCCAGACTTAGCTGCCGATAAGTTAGTGGATGCCCCTACTGCTAATGGGAAAGAGAGCTGATGACAATTAAGGTCGAGGACCTCAAGCCAGTCGCAGTTGGTGATCTTCTAAGACAAGATCTCCGGATTCCTGCTTATCAGCGTCCGTATCGTTGGCGGATCGAGACTGCTCAAGCTCTACTAGACGATGTGTGGGGTGCGTGGCGGCAGAATCGATCAGGCCAGTACGCACTCGGGTCGGTGATTCTTTATAACAACAGGAGTGGGGAGCGGCACGTTGTCGATGGCCAGCAACGGCTTCTCACATTACAGCTCCTGACAAGCCGCCTCGCTGGCAAGAAGTCACAACTTGATGACCACACCATCGGTGAAGACACTCCGCAGATTGTTCGTGTGCACCATCATTTGCGTGCGTGGGTAGCGACCGCGATCCCAGGAGAAGATCGAGCTGATCTTTTGGCCTACATTCAAAAACAATGCGTGTTAGTGCAGGTCGTCACTGACGACGAAGACGAAGCTTTTCGATTCTTTGATTCGCAAAACTACCGCGGCAAGCCTCTGAAGCCACACGATCTCCTCAAAGCTCATCACCTCCGCGCTCTCGGCGGTGTACGTCCAGTTGTGCGAACCACGATTGTGCAAGAGTGGGAATCGATTGATGATGACGAACTGGAGCACCTGTTCAGCCGATACCTATATCGCATTGCACAGTGGAGCCGCGGAAAGTCAGCTTCTCGCGAATTCAGCATCCAAGATCTGAGCCTGTTCAAGGGCATCGGCAGCACCAACTACTCCGGTAACACCACTCCCGCGCAGGATTACCATCTCGCAGTCCAACGGTCAGATGCAGCTGCCCTCGGAGCCGCGGCCTTCGTACCTTCCGTTCGACGCTTGCTCGAACCCGCCGCGCTACGTTCCCGTTTCCAACTTGACGCACCCATCATCGCGGGAAGTGACTTCTTCGCACGCGTGAGTTTCATCATGGAAGAACAGCGTGCCGTGCAGAAGCTGCTGCAAGCGCAAGAATCTCGCTCCAAGTTCACCCAGGGTGCCAGGTACCGATACGTGACCGAACTGTTTCTGGCGGCGATGCTGTACTGGACTAACAAGTACTATCGTGGCGACCTCGCGGAGGCTGACCCAGAGAACGATCCTGATTTGAAGCCGGCATGGGACCGACTATTCATTTGGGCCTACGGACTTCGTCTTGAGCGCCTCCGGGTCACATGGCAGTCAGTGAATGTGCATGCCACCCGTGCATCTTTGAGTGACGGAGCAGAAGGTCTGTTTGCGACACTCCATGAAGGTCTCGCAGGCACAGAACTCAACCGTCTGCTCATATCGTCGCCCCCAATTCCTGAAGGCAGAGACTACGAACTTTCCTCACTTCTTCGTTCAATTGAAGGTGGCACGGCGTGAGCGAAACTGGCGTACAAGCCACAGCACGTACCGTGCGACAACTTCTCACCGGAGGTCATTATGAGGTTCCCGTTTACCAGCGGAATTACGCTTGGGGTGAGGAGGAAATCCGACAACTCATCGACGACCTACTTGATGCGGCCACCGACCCTGGTATGAGTGAGTACTTCCTCGGCAACATCGTTGTCGCGGCAGGTTCGAACGAGAAAACCTCTTCATATTCGCTGATCGATGGACAGCAACGACTCACCACGCTGCATCTGCTGTTCACGTATTTGCTAGCACAACAAGATGTTCCTGGTCTTCATCTCAACCAGCTGCAGTTCGAGTCAAGGCCGCGTGCTGAGCAGGCACTCGCCTCACTATCAACGGATAGCCCGGGCGACGACTTTGACCCGGGAATTATCAATGGATTCCGCATCATCGAACAGTACTCTGAAACGACCCGATTGCTTGGGCACCTTCAATTTATTCTTGACCGAGTTCTCGTCGCGCGAAGTAGTGCCCCGTAGAGTGGTGTAACGATCCCGGCCAGCAAACGTAAGCGTGGCCACCGGGATCTTCCTTCGAGGAAACTCTCACATCCCACTCGAAAGGTGTCACACCGATGACCACTCCCTCTATTGTCGACCCTGCCACCGTCCTCGCCAACGCGCTGGGCGACGCGTCTCCTGACCTGATGCGTACTCTGCTCCAAACCATGATCAACACGCTCCTCTCTGCAGAGGCCGACGCGGTCTGCGGTGCCGAGTACGGCAAACCCTCTCCCGAGCGCATCAACTCACGCAACGGCTACCGCACCCGCGAGCTCGATACCCGTGTGGGAACCGTGGATGTCGCGATCCCGAAGCTGCGCTCTGGCACATACTTCCCCGAGTGGCTCCTCGAGCGCCGCAAACGCTCAGAAGCAGCGATGATCACCGTCGTCGCTGACGCCTACCTCGCCGGCGTCTCGACGAGACGGATGGACAAGCTCGTGAAGACCCTCGGCATCCATTCCCTGTCGAAGTCGCAGGTTTCCCGGATGGCCGCCGATATGGACGAGCACGTGCGCGAGTTCCGCACGAGACCCCTGGGCGGCTCAGGGCCCTTCACGTTCGTCGCGTGTGACGCGCTCACGATGAAAGTTCGTGAGGGCGGGCGCGTGATCAACACTGTCGTGCTCGTCGCGACCGGGGTGAACGCTGACGGGCACCGGGAAGTCCTGGGGATGCAAGTCGCGACCGCAGAGACCACGATGGCATGGAACACGTTCTTCGCAGACCTCGTCGCTCGCGGCCTCACCGGCGTGAAGCTGATCACGTCTGACGCGCACGCAGGCCTCGTGGAAGCGATGCGGGCGAACTTCCCCGGGACGTCGTGGCAGAGGTGCCGCACACACTACGCCGCGAACCTGATGGCAGTGACCCCCAAGAGCATGTGGCCAGCGGTCAAAGCGATGCTGCATTCCGTGTACGACCAGCCTGATGGGACAAGTGTTGAGGCGCAGTTCGATCGGCTCCTGGACTACGTCGAGGGCAAGCTCCCTGAGGTGTTCGACCACCTCGATGCTGCCCGGGCTGACATCCTCGCGTTCACCACGTTCCCGAAAGATGTGTGGCAGCAGATCTGGTCGAATAACCCAAACGAGCGCCTGAACCGCGAGATTCGCCGTCGCACTGATGTTGTTGGGATCTTCCCAAACCGCGACGCGATCATCAGGCTCGTCGGGGCGGTCCTTGCAGAACAGTCCGACGAATGGGCTGAGGGACGCCGTTACCTCGGTCTTGACGTGCTCGCGAGGTGCCGACTCACGCTCGTAGACACCGAAACGATCGAGCACCATGCTCTTCCCGAGCTCGAGGCCGCAGCATGAGCACCGATGCCCGAACTACTGGGCGGCACTACGTCGCCGCGAACGATCTCCCCGCCAGCATCTACGACCACAACGAAAACTAGCCCCACAACCTTGAAGGATCACGAAACGGTTACACCACTCCACGGGACTTGACCTCGCGCGACTAGAGCTGCCCGCAGATACCGACCTTAATCGTTATTTCGAGGTGATGAACACTCGCGGTGAACAGCTCCAACAACAAGACATCGTGAAAGCGCGAATGATGTCCGCGCTCGCGAGCGACGCCGCCCGTGCGACATTCGCTTGGATCTGGGATGCCTGCGCAGAGATGGACACATACATTCAGATAGCCCTTACCCCAGGCGATACCAGGCTTCGGGCTGAACTCTTTGGTCCTTCATGGCAATCGCTTCACGCAGACACCTTTGACGGGCTCACTGCTTGTTGTCCGTCCGCGAATTCAGAAAATGGCACTGTGGCACAATCCCCTTCCTTGCAAGCGGCGATTATGAACTACGCCAGCGCGGACCAGGTCGAAGGAGACGAAAGCTTTGCAGGAGAACGATTCAGTTCGATTATTCAGTTTCCAGTATTCCTATTGCATGTTCTTCGGGTCGTTGAAGGCAAGAGTCTCGACGAAACCGAATCTGTACTTGACGACAAGCGACTCATTAGCCGGTTCACAGAATACCTCAGTTCGGGCGCTCCTGCCGTGCGGGCGGAGCAATTCGCTCTCGCTCTGCTGAAGTGTCGGGTGCTGTTCGATTCGCTCATACTGAAGCGCGAGTTCACCATGGCAACCGGCGATGACGGGGTCTGGTCGTTGAAGAGAGTCGTCAAGGGTGAGAACCGGTCGCGAAGGTCCGTGACCTTCATCCCACGGTATGTCGGGTCATTCCCTCTTGATCGTGGCGACGCGATCGAAGGTGAAGCCTCAGACGACAGCGAGATCTCAAAGCGTATTCGACTCATCGAGGCAGCACTGCGAGTGACATACACGTCCCCCCGAACCATGCATTGGATCACTCAATTACTCGATTTCGCATTTCGTACACCGTCGACGGAGCTAACGCCCGATGCTGTTCTCAATCTTCTGGAGAAGTACGCTGTTGGGAAACTGGCGCCGCTGTTTCGCGCGGGAGAACTTGATGCGAATGGCTTCAAGATCCCTCGAATCGTTTTCACGTACCTCGATTATCTTCTGGCAGTCAAATCAAGAGATCTTGATTTCCAGTTCACATTCCGCAATTCCGTAGAGCACTTCTACCCCCAGTCACCCGATAGTGAACTCATCCGTGCGTATGGCGCCCTAGATGAACCCGCCACTCGAGATTTGTTCGGCAACCTTGCACTGCTCACAGTTCGAGACAACTCGAAGTTCACGAATCTACCGCCTTACGTCAAATCAGACAGCGAACGAATCGTCGAGCAAAGCCCAAAGCTTAGACAAATGGCAGCAGTGGCGAAACAATCTCCGATTGCGTGGGGCAGCGATGCGATCAGAGAGCACCACGACAGCATGGTGGATATTCTCTGGTCAGAGATCAGGCATCATGCAATTGCGGTGTAGTCGCCATTAAACCCACCCACATAGTGAGCTGAAACCGCGGGTTGCTTCTTTGTGGCATCAGCAACCGGACACCAAGGTGCACCTTCCTCAACAATCAGGTATTTTTCTCGACTGTTGGGAGCACACAATGCCCACGTTCTACGATCCCGGGGCCGACGCCGGTGAAGCGGCCGAAGCGATGCGGGGGCTCGCACATGCGAGTCGCAACTTCGAGCATCCGCAAGATATGTACGGAGTGCTTGGCAATCTACTCTCCAGTGTGCGATCACTGCGCCAAGTGCTCGATCAACTTGCAACCGCGCACGCAGCAAAGCAGCCCCTCGCCTTCAACGACGGCGGCAATCACGTGGCGGGGTCTAACGAAGCACTGGCTGCAGCCGGTGAGCTGCATCAGGCGGCAACTCTGATCGATCAGGCCGAAGAACACATGAACTCAGCCATGTCAGCGGCAGCACGGATTGCTTGGCATGCTGAACCCAATCCTCAACCGATCGCGGCTGAGCGTTGGGTGAGCGTCTGTTTTTTGCAGGGCGATGACGCTGAAGAGGTGCTCCAGATGATCGATAGTGAAGGCATCGACGCAGCACTCGGGTATGTGAAGAACTGGGACTACGGTGACGAAACCACCCAGGCAGCTCTCGAAAACGGGCATGTCTACGAACACCCGCCCACAGGGCCATTGGAGCAAGAAGTTCGTGACGGCGACTACGTCATGACCTACAGCCATTCCTTCGGTCACGTTGCTCTCTACCGGCTCAACGAGATCAACCCCGACGACGCGCTCCCAGATGAAGCACCAACCAGCTCCCCTGCGCGCAGGCTGCAAACAGTACAGCCTTCGTCATGGTTCGAGCACCCAGGTATTGCCGCAGTGAAACGAGCACGAGGAATCGGGCTGTGAAACACGCTGACACCGAGCGCCTCCACACCTCAGTGCTGGTCGCGCCCGCCACCGAGAAACGGCGTTTACGCAAGCAACGGAAGAAGGCTGCGAAGCAGATCCAGCTACAGAAACGGCAGAGCGAACTCGCGGCTACCCGCGAGGCACACCTGGGGCTGCAGGCGGAGCGTCGATCCACAATCTATCTGCCGAACGCAGGCGAGCCAGGCCCAGCCAAGTTGCGTTCACCGGGCCGTTTCAAATTGCCACGACATCAAGACACGTCCGCAGCCCTCGCAGGCGCCTACCCCTTTCTTGCCGAAGGCGGACTCGGTGCTGAGGGTGTGTTCGTTGGCCAGGATCTCTACTCCGGTGGATCTTTCGTTTACGACCCGTGGGTGCTCTACGCCCGTGGCATGATCACCGCACCAAACCTCGTGCTCGCTGGCATCGTCGGCTCTGGGAAGTCATCACTCGCGAAAAGCCTCTACACGCGATCGCTCCCCTTCGGTCGCCGCGTCTACGTGCCCGGCGACCCCAAAGGCGAACACACTGCCGTCGCTGAGGCCGTCGGCGGGAAAGCAATCATCCTCGGACACGGACTCTCCACTCGTCTCAACCCGCTCGATGAGGGTTACCGGCCGTCAGGATTAAGCGACGAAGCATGGGCTGCTACCGTTGCTGCCCGCCGCCGTGACCTCATCGGTGCACTCGCCGAGACGGTACTCGACAGGACACTCTCGCCGTTAGAGCACACCGCGATCGATACCGCGCTCAGCGAGACCGTGCGTTCAAACGACGTGCCGATTCTGCCCATGATCGTCGACCACATTCTGAACCCGGGCAGCATGTCTGACACTGACGGACGTCTCGCAGTGGACGGCAGGCTCGTGGGCCACGCACTCAGACGGCTCGTCGCCGGTGACCTCGCAGGACTGTTCGACGGACCATCGACCGTGAGATTCGACCCAACATTACCGATGATCTCGCTCGACCTGTCACGGGTTGCGGAGAACTCGACCCTGATCTCGGTGCTGATGACCTGCTCGTCGGCGTGGATGGAGTCTGCGCTGCTTGACCCGAACGGTGGGCAACGCTGGTGCATTTACGATGAAGCGTGGCGGCTCATGTCGCACCCCGCCCTGCTGAAACGCATGGACGCACACTGGCGACTCGCACGCCACTACGGCATCGCAAACATGTTGATCTTCCACAAGCTCACAGACCTCGAGAACGTGGGAGATCAGGGCTCCGCGATGCGGTCGCTTGCGAACAGTTTGCTTGCGAACGCTGAGACGAGGATCATCTACCGGCAGGAGTCCGACCAGCTCGGTGTTACTGCGAGCACGCTCGGACTCACCGGCACCGAACAGAACCTCCTGCCAGGGCTCGGTGTCGGGCAAGGGCTCTGGCGCATCAAAGATCGCTCCTTCGTATGCCAACACCAGCTGCACCCGGCTGAGCTGGAACTCTTCGACACCACCGGCCGAATGACCAAATAGCTGCACCCGGTGTCAACCTGAAGCGATATCTCTGACCGCTTCGCCCTGTTTTAAGGGTTTGTTGTCGCCTGGGAAGCCCTGCGCACCTGATCGGTGTCTGTTCCCGTTTTGGGGCAGCCGTTCGAGTCGATCAGGAGTATTCGCATGTCTTCCACAGTTCTCACGCCGTCCCAGTCGGCGCGGCAAAGCGGAAGGGGCGCGGGCCGTGTGTTCGCGATCCTCACCACTTTGCTCGTGCTCCTTGGCGGCCTGTTTCTCCCAGCACCACCCGCGCAAGCCGCAACTCTTGGCGTCGGTTACGGTAACCACGACGTCTGGATTGGTTCGTTCAGCAGTCACGGCCGCCAGGCGTACTGCATGGATCTCATGGCGTTACCGCCCTGGGGCACGACCCAGCACCCCGAGCTAAAAACCACACTCGATTCGCTCTCAGCTGGGCAGCTCGCACAGTTGAACTATGTGCTCGCAGTTTGGGGTGAATCGCTCGACCCGAACGTGACGGCTGCCGTGCAACTGTTTGTCTGGGATGTCGCCGATCACGGCAACTATGTGAACCGGGGCGGCGATGCTCACTTCATTACTCGTGTGCCCTCCGGCCAGCAGGCCACCGTCTTGGCGAACCTGTCGGTGATGCGGTCAGAAGCTACCCAAAACGCAGTGCCCAACCCTTCGGTGTCGGTAAGTATCTCGATGTCTGATCAATACGCAGGGCAGCTCACGGTGACCACGAACCCGGCGTCACTCGCAGGACATGTGACCCTCACGAACGCTACCTTCGCGAACGGCAGCACCGCCGCAACGCTTGGCAGCGGTACACATGCAATCACCGGGACCCCACCAGAGAGCGCACCCTCGTATCAAATTTCGGCCCAGATGACCGCGAACGCAGTGAAATACGGGGCCGGGGTCGACCTCTTCTACACCCCCGGTGAACAACGGATCCTCGGTGCGGCATCCTTCGGTGCACTCACAGCGAGCGCCTCAACCCCGGAGATCCCGCTTGATTTCCAGCCGGTGATTTCCACCCAGGTGACATCAAAGTTTGTGCAGGCCGGTGACCCGACGGTGGATGGGCTCACTGTGTCGGTGACGAAACACTCGTGGATCAAAGTTGAAGGGCAACCGGTGCAGCTTGTCGCCGAGGGCACACTCTACGGTCCATTCAATGCTCAACCCGCAGAAGCGAACGCTCCCCCTGCCGGGGCACCCATCGCGGGCGTCGAACAGCTCGCCCTCACAGGCCCAGGCACCTACCATTCGCCGGGCACGATCCTTGCAGCCGAATCGGGTTTCTACACGTGGGTCTGGCGCATCGACAAAGATCAGCAGGGCGAGAATGCGCGGTTTGTGACGGAAAGCTTCACTGACCGTTTTGGGCAGGTTATCGAAACGAGTGTGGTGCCGTTTCAGCCCGAAGCAGTCTCGAAGGCAAACGGCAAGCTCGTAGCACCCGGGGATGCTGTCACCGACACCATCACGGTGTCGTCCACCAATGGGGCGTGGCTTAGACAAAACGGTGACTTCATTCCGGTGGTGTTTGAAGGAACCGCGTACCAGGTGCCGGGCACCTTGCCGCCTGAGCAAGATTCGACGATCCCCCCAGAAGCAGTCGCCCTTGGCACGGTCACGGTCACCGCGACAGGACCTGGCACCTATACCTCTCCAGCGGTGACGCTCCCTGATGCGGGGTTTGTGACGTGGGTGTGGAAGGTGTCGAAATCTGCGCAGCCGGAATGGGTGCGCCCGTTCATCGCCGCGGATTGGCAGGACGATTACGGCATCAACATCGAGACGCACTCAGTGCGTTGGCCGATCTCGATTACGTCAGAAGTACGCGAGTACAACGTGCACCCGGGCGGCCGCGCATTTGACCGCATTACCGTCACCGGGTTCCCCGAGAATCACCCCGACTTCGCTGGCGATGGCTATTGGGCAGCCGACGAACAAGCAATCACGCACACCGTGTACGGCCCGTTTGCCAGTGATGAAATGCTCACTGCGGATCTCGATCTCGCCGCCGCCCCGGTACTCACCTCAATCAGCACTCCAGCACGGAATGGTGTGTACGACATCGGGTATGACGAGAGCGAACGCATCGAACCACTTGAGCCAGGCTTCTACGTCATCGTGTCGTCATTTGCAGGAGATGATCGTGTGCAGCCGTTCACGTCATCACCGGCTGATATTTGGGAACGATTCTTCGTGCCCGGAGCAGAGCAGCCGATATCGGTCGTCACACAGGCGCAGCCCGAAGTGCGTGTGGGCGACCCGTTTGAAGACACGGCTCTCGTGCAAGGCAGCCGAATCCCAGACGGCGCCTACCTCGTGTTCCGCGCCTACGGGCCGATCGAACCTGACGAAGAACCAGCATGTGAAGCAGCGTTCTTCACCTCTGCGGAGATCAGCGTCTCGCAGGCAGGTGTCTATCGTTCCGGTGCTGCGGTGGCGAAGACCCCGGGTCACGTGTACTGGGTCGAGACCCTGTATGACGCTGAGGGCGAAGTGATCGCAGAGGGCTCGTGCGGTGCACCGGGCGAAACGACCGTCGTGTTGGAGCGGCCGCCAGGCACACCAGTCACTCCGGTGCCGCCGGCTCACCCAGCCTTGCCCGAGCTGCCCGTCACGGGCGGTGGCAGTGAGTGGCTGCCGGTGTGGATCGGTCTCGCGATCGTGCTGATTGTCACCGGTGGGGTGCTGTGGTTTGGGCGGAGGCTCGCCATCTACCGTGAACGGATCGATGCCGAGAACGAGGAAGTGACCATCGAACAACTCCTAGACGAGGGCATCACCTCCGAATAATCGTCTCGAAGAAAGCAGTACCACCACTGTGGGGTGCAGGCCATGTCAGCATGGCCTGCACCCCACAGTTCACTTTCGCCCTCTGGCGCATGGCAGATGGTGGGGCTTTGCCGAGAGCGGTTGCGTACCTCGCTCATATGAATGCTCACAACAGCACTGCACCGAGCCACCCGCCTGCGCCTGTTGCTCTGCCATTTGCGATCGTCACCGTTGGCGAGGTTGGGAAGGTGCATGCAACGCTCGATGGTGCAGAGTTCTTCCCGCCAGGTGCGAAGAACTCGTGGACGAGAGCTCAGTTCGGTGAGCTTCTCGACGCGCTCACGATGGGGCGCACTCGCACGATCCGCGTGGAGGTGCGCGAGAGTGACGGCACCGTATTCACCGACATCATCAAGGCCGCCCAGGTCTCACGTCAGAGCATGGCACCCAGACAATTGCAGCAGGGAGCACCCGATTCCAGCCGTGCACGCCGTGTCGATCCGCCGCAGCTGTGGGAGATCAGCGGAAACGGATTCATCCCGGGTGAAGACATCACCGTGGCGATTGCCGTGGCGTCGGCCGAAGGTGACACCGCGGGGGTGGCGCACGCTGTCATTGATCGCTCCCAGCTCATGGGGCATGCCACCCAGGTATTGCTTGTCGGGCACATTTCGGGACGCATCGTGACTGAGCGTCTGCCATGACACACCCTGGGCGACAGACCGGGCCACTCGGTGACGAGGTGACCAACATCATCATGGTTACGCTCATCGGAGTGTTCGGTCTCGCTCTAGTGCTGCGAGCAGCAGGCACTGTCACCGCATTTCTCACCGGGACTGGACAGCCAACAGCCGGTGCCGCCGGTGGTGTCGGGGTGCTCTTTCAGCCCGCCGACCCCGGCGAAGCACTCGGAGCCACCGGGCTGAACGCATTCACGTATTGGGTGGTCGCGGGCCTCATGATTAGTACGCTGGGGGCTTTCATGACTTGGGTGTGGCTGTGGTGGCGACGGCAATCGCGGAATACCGAAAAGGATCCTCGGAGGCTTGCGGGAATTGCATCCGCAAACGACGTACACAACAATGCTTCTGCACGTGCGCTGCTGCGCCGGGCAGCGACTCTGCGCCCCTCACTGGAGCAACCAACCCCCGCTGATGTCGGGTACTTGCTCGGCCGTTCACGAGGCAAAGCAGTGTGGGCGAGCGTTGAAGATTCGATTCTGCTCATTGGACCGCCCCGTTCAGGGAAAGGCCTGCATGTGGTGATCCCGGCAATTCTTGATGCGCCCGGCGCGGTCGTCACGACCTCAACCCGACCTGACAATCTCACTGCCACGTTGCGTGCACGCATGCGGGTTGGCCCGGTGATGGTGTTCGATCCGCAGCATCTTGCCGAAGGTGTGCCTGCTGGGTTTCGGTGGTCACCGATCCGTGGCTGCGAAGACCCGCTCACCGCGATGATTCGAGCCACCGGGCTCGCCGCGGCCACCGGGCTTGGGGGCGGGGGTGTCGACGGCGGTGGGTTCTGGGAAGGAAAAACGAGGGTCGCGCTGCAAGCACTGCTGCACGCAGCCGCACTTGACCGCCGTACACCCGCGGAGCTATTTCGGTGGACGCTCGACCCGTCAGCGGCAGCCGAAGCAGTCGCAATTTTGCATGCGTCGACACGTGCCGCAACAGGGTGGGCGGATTCGCTAGAAGCCATGATCGAAGCAGACCCACGCACCCGAGACTCGATCTGGCAGGGCGTGTCTCTCGCTCTCGCTGCACTCGCTGACCCGCGTGTGCTGAACGCAGTGAGCCCCAGCGAAGATGAAGCATTCGACCCTGAAGCGTTCATTCGTGGCAAGGGCTCCCTGTATCTGCTCGCCACCGGCGCCGGGGCTGGGAGCAGTGCAGCCCTCGTCGCGGCGTTTGTCGAAGACCTTGTCGAAACCGCGCGACGCATCGCCGCGCGTTCACCGGGTGCGAGGCTCGATCCGCCTTTGCTCCTGGCGCTCGACGAGATCGGAAACCTCGCACCATTACCCTCACTTCCGACCCTCATGGCTGAGGGTGGTGGCACCGGCATCACAACGATGCCGGTGCTACAGTCGCTCGCGCAGGCACGAGATAAATGGAATGACGATCAGGCCTCCGCGATCTGGGATGCCAGCATCGTGAAAATCGTGCTCGGTGGCGCATCAAACTCCCGCGATTTGCAGGACCTCTCCGCACTCATCGGGGAACGGGATGAATTCACCGACTCGGTCACTCTCGGCGATTATGGATCACGCACGAACCAGCGTTCAGTGCGCCGGGTGCCGATCCTGCCACCCGATCGAATTCGGACCATGCCCTTTGGCGTCGGGGTGGTGCTGTTCAGATCTGCACCACCGATCATCACCGACTTGCACCCATGGCCGACGCGGCCTGACGCTCAGGAGCTTCAACGCGACCGCTCTGCGATCGAAGCTCTGTTGCAGCAGCGCCCGAAACCGACTGACTGAGCGCCAGGTCGTTGCCGCGCACCTTCCTGACAAGTGCCGCCACCGTGGTGGCTCCGAATCAGGCAGGAGAACGGTCCAATGACTATTCGCACCCAGCAGGCAATCTCTGGATTTATCGCCAGCGACCCACAGCTCACTGAAACTGAGCGTGGCGAGGCACGCTTCTACGCACGATTCGGTCAAGAGAACTTCCGCCGCGAAGGCGACGGCACGTTCACGAAGCTCGAAACGAGTTTCCATAACCTGGTGATGTATCGCACCACCGCGGAGCGTGCGTATGAGCGTTTCGAAAAAGGCGACAGCTTTGTCGCCGAAGGCTACCTGCACGAGTACAGCTACGAACGTGATGGGCAGACCCTGGAAGGCGAAGAGTTCGTCGCGAAGAAGATTGGCCACGACACCGCACGCACTCTGTACAGCGTTGAACGAAGTTCGCAAGCCAGCGTGCATGAAGCACCCGCAAGGGCGCAGAGTCGTGCCTTCGACAAACAGAACCAGCGACCAAACCCCGACAGTTCAGGCCTCGGCCGCTGATCATCGACACGGACAATGATCATGAACGACCACAACACCTTCGATGAAACATCCGAGCCGAGCTACTCCCCCGAACCTATACTTGAGCCCCCTCGTCCGATCAATTGGAATCTACTCACAGCTCATGACTTGGAAGGAGAACTCCTGGCGCTCAATCGCTGGGTCAACTGGCTTCGCCTCGAGTACGGGCTGCCCGCATCCGAAGTTCCACCACTGTGGCACAGGCATCCAGAACTGCTGTGGGAGTTGTCAGCGCTACATTTGCATTGGCTCTGCGCGTACGACGCTGAGCAAGACGGTTCAGCCCCATTTGGGTGGCACCGTGATTTTGCGGATGCCCGCGCGCGACTACGTGACTGGGTTGCGGCAAGTGGAACCCGCCGTGACCGTGACCGCCCGACCCGGCAAACACCATGGCCCGGCGAAGAAGCGACACAACAGATCGTCGAAGAAGTGATTATCGACCGCGATGCTGACTTCGTACAGTTCGTTCTCGACCAGGTCGAATCCCGCCAGGCCGCAGAAGATGCTTTCTTTGCCAGCATCAGTACACACACTGCTGAAGCAATGGGTCACGACGAGGTGTGAGAACGATGCCTCGCTCATACCAGCGCCGAAGCAATCGTTCTGACGCAGACCGTAGCATTCGCTTGCGATATGAATCACGCAATGACATTGATGTTTCCCGCATTGCGGAGGTTATTATTCGAGTTGCCTTACGTGCCGCTGGCGAAGAAACTGGAATGGGTAAGGCTGGTGCCCATCTCCATGAATTACTTCGCCCAAAGCAGTAGAATTTGGCTTACAGCAACACAAACCCGGTTTCAGTGGCAAACTTTCTAAGCTCTTCTCGAGTGTTCTTCTTAATTTTTTGTGACCGCCATCTGGCCAAGACGACCCAACAATTTGGGCTCGAAAGGCGGTCACCTAATGTCGTTCCTCAACGTTCCCACAGATCTCGACCTTGGCAAATTTCGAAAGATGGCAGTTGCCGCCGGTGACCGTGCGACTTCCGCGCAATATACACAAGGCGATCTTGGCGACCTTGTGCCTGCAATCACTTACCTCCGTGTCTCCACGAAGGATCAGGCGACGCGCAACGGTCTCGAAGAGGGGCTCTCAATCCCGGCGCAACGCGAAGCCGCTCAACGCAAAGCCGACCAGCTTGGTGCAGTAATCGTAAAAGAGTTCATCGAGCCAGGTGAATCAGCCAAAACGGTTCGACGGCGTGCCCTCCAACAGATGCTCGACTACATCGCCGACAACCCCGTGCAATACTGCATCATCAACAAAGTCGATCGCCTCGCACGCAATCGTCTCGATGACGCGATCATCCATTCCACCCTGCGAGCAGCCAACATCAGTCTCGTCTCCGTCACCGAGAACATAGATGAGACTCCATCTGGCATGCTCATGCACGGCATCCTCGCATCGATCGCCGAGTTCTACTCACTCAACCTCGCACAAGAAGTGCTGAAGGGAATGACTCAGAAGGCATCCATAGGGGGAACTCCGATGATGGCGCCGCTGGGTTATCTCAATGTACGCAAGACCGACGCTCAAGGGCGAGAAGTACGCGATATCGAACTAGACCCCGAACGGAGCGATTTAATCCGCTTCGCATTCACTGCGTACTCGACTGGCGATTGGTCGCTGTCCACTCTCGTAAAGGCGCTAGAAACTCGAGGTCTCACGTCGCGGCCAACCCCGGCCCGTGCCGCAAAGCCATTGTCTACGACAGCACTTCACAAAATACTCACCAACCCCTACTACCAGGGCACCGTCGTGTTCCGAGGCGTCACCTACGAAGGGGCACATACCCCACTCGTCGATCAGGAAACTTGGTTGCGCGTGCAAATGCAACTCAGCGAGAAGAATAATGTCGGCGAGCGGCCCCAGAAGTACGATCACTATCTCAAGGGCAGCGTGTACTGCTCATGCGGCGCGAAACTCATCATCGAGTGCCCTCGCGATAAGCAGGGCGAACGCTACGAGTACTTCACCTGCTCTGGCCGCCGCAAGAAGAATGGTTGCACCCGTTCCGCAATCATGATCGACCGAATCGAACGCGAGGTCGAAGCCACATTCGGGCAAAACGGTCTCAGCGCTGAAGAAGCCACCCAGACGCGAGCAGTTCTCGGCAAGGTATTCGACCAACTCGAAGCGAGCACCGAGGATGAACGCAAGCTCCTCACCGCCCAAACAGACAAGCTTGAAGCCGAACGCCTCAAACTGGTTCAAGCCCACTATGCAGATGCGATTCCACTCGACCTCATGAAGACTGAGCAAGCTCGAATCACGGCCAACCTTGACGGCATCAAGCGCCGCCTCGTCGGGCTCAGCTCAACCTATAAGGAGGCACGAGAGGGTCTCGATCAACTAGCTGATCTCATCACCGATTTGGGTGATCTGTATCGCAAGTGCGAGCCTTCTGCACGCCAAATTTTGGTACGAGCGGTCGTCAAGAAAATTGTGATCGACGAAGACGAGAACATCAGCTACGAGCAGACCAAGGCGGTAAGCACTGCGAAAACCTATGCAGCACAACAAAATGACGTCGGATCTGTGACAACCAAAGACTCGGTCATCGCCGAAACCGGCGTGCATTTGGGAGAAGTTTCGAATTTCTCACATAGGGTGGATCTGAGGGGACTCGAACCCCTGACCCCCTGCATGCCATGCAGGTGCGCTACCAGCTGCGCCACAGACCCATAGGAAGTCGGGCGAATACTCACCCGACAACTCTTCTACTTTACACTATCGCCCGGATCCGATTGCAAATCAGCGGTCTCCGCGATGAAGCCCTCGAGGTCAATAACGGGGCAATCCTTCCAGAGTCGCTCGAGCTGGTAGAACTCGCGATCCTCCTGGTGAAACACGTGCACGATGAGGTCGCCAAAGTCAAGCAGCACCCATCGACCACCGCCCCGACCCTCACGCCGAATGGTGCGGGCACCCGAGGCATTCAGCGCGTCCTCCACCTCGTCGGAGATGGCCTGCACGTTGCGCTCGACGCTTCCGCTGACAATTAAGAACACATCGGCAAGCGCGAAGTGTTCGGACACTTCCAACGCCACCGGCGTCGTTGCACCCTTCGACTCGGCTGCCAGTACTGCTGTACGCAGCATCTGCTGCACACTTGGGCTTTCTTTCACGCTCAACCAAACATCCCTGAAGTTGCTCCCCATACCAGTAGCGCCACAACGGCCACTACCAAGCCGCCACCCGTGGCAATCAACACCACGGGGAGCTTACTCTTTTCCTTCTGCGCCTCGGTCACGACCGGACCGAGCGTTGCCCGGGCGCTCACTGCGCGCGCAGCCGAGACAGGGGCGATGCCGCCGGCACTCGCCGCACGATCTGCAAAACCCAGTTCATCGAGCGGATCCGCCTCGACCGAGTCGAGCAGGCTCGCATGGCCGCCGGTTTCACCCAGGGACCTCGGCAGCTCGATGGAGCCAGTAATGTACAGCTCCCCGGTTTCACCGAGCCGACCGGCCAGCTGGCCACTCTCGGGCATAGCGGGCAGAATCAGTGCGGACGAACTCGAAGCGCTCGCCGCACCCTCCTGCGCCACGGCACGCGAAATGATGTCATCAAAGGCCCCACCATTTTCGCCCACGGAGCCCGGGTCTTTCCCAGAGACTCCGCGCGAGGCCGGATTGTCAAACACAGAAATTCCGTCATCGAGTGGCGCAATGTCAGGAAACGTATACGCCTGCGGGGCTTCTGCGGCACGCGGGGATCGATTCCGGATTGCACTCATGGGAACGGTGTCTGCGGCAATTTCCGCGTCCAAGATTTCATCGCCGTCTTCGTCGGCATCGCCATCTTCGTCGGAGTGAATTTCGACGACCTCGTCAACTTCTGCTGCGGTGGTGGCTGCTGCGAAATCAGCGGGCGAAAATGGCTGAGTCTGTGCAAGATGATCATCAAAAGCGGGCACAGATGAATCGGGCTGCGGATCTCCTGCAGCGTCGTCTTGAACCGCCGCAGTCTCCTCGGCCTCGAAGAGCTTCTCGATCTCGACCGCTTCAGTGTCGGTCACCGCTTCAGTGTCGGTCACCGCTCCCGTGCTCGTGGTTGCTTCAGTGTCCGTGGTTGTTTCAGTGTCTGCAACTACTTCCGGCGCCTCATCGGCCTGAATGACCGGGGCATCGGTCACACCCGGTTCAGACTCCTCGGCCGGAGCGTCAACGTCAGCGTCGACGTTCGGCTCGAGCGCAGCAACCTCTTCGGCTTGGGCAGCACGCTCGGCGAGTGCCTGCTCGCGGAGTTCACGCATCTCACGACGCGTGCGAGGCCGGCCATGCTCGTCAACCGGCGAGATGACGATCTCCTCGGAATCGACGAGGTCTGTTCGTGGATCCGCTCCGGGCGCCGTTGCACCGGATACCACGGGATTCATACCCGTCTCGCCCAATTCTTTAAGTCGACGCTCGCGTCGGCTCAGTGGGCGATCCTCTTCATTGTCACTCATGCGTCAGTCACTTTCCTCGCTGTACAGATCGTGTTTGGCGATGTACTGCACAACCCCGTCGGGTACCAAATACCAAACGGGATACCCCCTGGCAACGCGACTGCGGCAGTCGGTTGAGGATATCGCCAACGCAGGCACTTCCAACAAGCTTACGTGTTCATCAGATAATCCCGAAAGCGAGAGCTCATGGCCCGGCCGTGACACCGCGATGAAGTGCGCGAGATCCCACAGCTCGGGCACGTCTTTCCAACCAACGATCTGGGCCACCGCGTCGGCGCCCGAGATAAAGAACAGGTCGGAGTTCGGATGCATGGCCTGCAGGTCGCGCAGGGTGTCAACGGTGTACGTCGGGCCATTGCGATCGATGTCGACTCGACTTACCCGGAAGTTCGGGTTAGAAGCCGTCGCGATCACGGTCATCAAATATCGGTGCTCGCTCGGTGAAACGTTTGATTTGTGCCAGGGCTCGCCCGTCGGCACAAATATCACTTCGTCCAGGTCAAACCACTTCGCAACCTCACTGGCTGCGACCAGGTGTCCGTGGTGGATCGGATCAAACGTTCCACCCATCACTCCAGTGCGACGCTTACGCGGCGCCTCAATCTCAGTGATGCTGGGTGTTGCCGTGCTCGCGGGCATACGCCTCGGCCTTTTCCGCGTGGCGGTTCGCAACATCACGGAAGCTGAAGGTGACAGCCGCGAGGGCAGCAAACAGCACGAACATGATGACCCCGAAGAAGAACGCGGGGAACCACAATTCGTTGACGACGTGATGCCCCTCTTCGGCGGCAAGTGCGATCGTTGCGAGAACAGACATCAAGCTTCCCCTGCATTCATTACGGTACGTTGAACGTAGTCAGTCTAGCGGGTTCCCAGGTTTCGAGTGGTGAGGCCGCGACACGCTAGCGAGTCTGGCCATCTCCTCGCACCAGCCACTTGGTGCTCGTGAGTTCGGAGAGGCCCATCGGGCCGCGTGCGTGCAGCTTCTGCGTCGAGATCCCCACCTCCGCGCCGAAGCCGAACTCTCCACCGTCGGTGAAGCGCGTCGAGGCATTCACCATGACGACCGCTGAGTCGACCTCGGCGAGGAAACGCTGTGCGCTCGCGTAGTCCTCAGTCACAATCGCCTCGGTGTGGCGGGTCGAGTATCGCTCAATGTGCGCGAGCGCCTCGTCAAGTGACTCGACCACTCTCACTCCCATTTCAAGCGCAAGGTGCTCGGTGGCCCAGACATCTTCACTTGCCTCGGCGATACCTGCAGCAAGTCCGCGCGATGCCTCGTCGCCGCTGAGCAGCACCCCTGCGCCCAGAAGTTCTTCAGCCAGGCGAGGCAGCAGCCGCTGGGCAGCGTCGCGGTGCACGAGCAGCGTTTCTGCGGCGTTGCACACACTCGGGCGGTGCGTCTTCGAATTCTGCACGATCGCCAGGGCCTTCTCGGGGTCGGCGCTTGCATCGACGAACACGTGCACGATGCCCGATCCCGTTTCGATCACTGGGACCGTTGATTCCTGCACCACCGTCGAGATCAGCCCCGCGCTCCCCCGAGGAATCAGCACGTCAACATAGCCGCGGGCACGCATCAGTCGACTCGCACCCTCACGCCCGAAGTCGTCAATCGTCTGCACCGCGCCGCCGTCAAGCCCGGTGGCAGAAATCGCCTGTTGAATGATTCCTACCAATTCCCGGTTCGAGTTTTCGGCGGCGCTGCCCCCGCGCAAGACCACGCCGTTTCCGCTCTTCAGCGCCAATGCGGCGATATCTACGGTGACGTTTGGGCGGGCCTCGTAGATCGCACCGATGACGCCGAAAGGCACCCGCACCTGAGTGATCTGGATGCCGTTGGCCAGCGTGCTTCCTCGCACGACCTGACCGATCGGGTCGGGCAGAGCAATCACGTCTCGCACCGCGTTGGCGAGCCCGTGCAGTCTCGACTCGTTCAACAGTAGACGGTCAAGCAAGCCCTCCGTCAGCCCTGATTCGCGGCCACGATCCAGATCGATCTGATTCGCGGCCACCACCTGATCGACACCCGACTCGATCGCATCTGCAATTGCGGCAAGAGCAGCATTCTTTCGCGCTGTGGTCGCCTGTGCGAGCCCGCGGGCGGCCTGGCGGGCCGTGTCAAGTCGGTCGATGAAGGAATCTGAGGCACTCATGTGCCCCAGTTTAGCGATCCGCCCGCGCCTTGGCCGAGAACCGGGTGCCGTGTGGTTCGCCGTTGAGTACGCCGGCAAGCAATTTAGTCTCGGTAAGCAGCACCTCAGTGCCAGCTTCGGCAGCAAGCCTGGCCGCCTGAACCTTGGTCGCAGCTCCCCCGGTTCCCCAGCCTGACTGTGTGGCACCAATTTCCACGCCCTCGAGTTCGTCGCCGTACGCGACGTGCGCGATGCGAGTGGCGCCGGGAGTCGTGGGCGGGGCCGTGTACAGCGCGTCGACATCAGACAGCAACACCAACTGATCCGCTTGGATCAGCTTGGCCACCAGAGCCGCGAGCCGGTCGTTGTCACCGAATCGGATCTCGTGCGTCGCGACCGTGTCGTTCTCGTTGATGATGGGAAGGATCCCAAGCGCCAGCAACCGCTCAATCGCGCGCTTCGCGTTGCCTCGGTGCGTCGGGTTTTCCATATCACCAGCGGTAAGCAGCACTTGCCCGGCGATAATTTCGTGCACACTCAGCGAGCGCTGATACCGGTTCACCAGGATGTTCTGGCCCACCGCAGCAGCGGCCTGCTGAGTCGCGAGGTCGTCAGGCCGCTCGTCGAGCCGCAAGAACGGCACCCCCGTGGCGATGGCACCGCTCGACACGAGAATGACCTCGCTGCCCGAGCGGTGCAGCCTGGCGAGTGAATCGACAAGGCTCGGAATCTGTGCCGCGTTGTCTCCGCTTACCGACGATGAGCCGACCTTGACCACGATTCGGGATCCCGCGAAGCGCGGTGGCGCAGCGTCATTCCCGTGCCCCTCGATCACGAGTCTTCGTTCCAGAGCCCGGCCTTTCGCTCGGACTCGAGATTGGCGCGCGCGGCAGCCTTAGCATCCATCAGATCGTGGTAATCCACGCGACGCTCCTGGTTCGTGCGCCGATCGGTGGAATCGACCCGCGCGTCAGTACCGCGGGCACCCATCTGCACCTCGGCAGCGCTCGTGAGCGTCGGCTCCCAGTCGAAGATAACGCCAGATCCGGGCCCGATAACCACCGTTGATCCCGCAACGGCACCCGCTTTCACGAGGGCATCTTCGACACCAAGCTTCTGGAGTCGATCCGCGAGGTATCCCACAGCTTCGTCATTCGTAAAGTCGGTCTGCTCGACCCAGCGCTCAGGCTTCGCGCCAAGAATACGGAAGATGGTGCCATACGACCCACCTTCGGTCACGACACGGTATCCGCTGTCGTTGACCGGGCGCGGGCGCAGCACGATCCGTGGCGAGTCGATCGCCGCAGCAAGCTCGCGCTCACGTGCCGTCTCGACGAGTTCTGCCATCGCGAAGCTGAGTTCGCGCAGTCCGTGGTGCGAGACCGTCGAGATCTCGAAGACCGTGTAGCCGAGAGCCTCAAGCTCCGGCTTCACAAAGTCGGCGAGCTCTCGCGCCTCTGGCACGTCGACCTTATTGAGCGCGATGAGTTGCGGACGCTCAAGCAGGGGGGTCTGTCCCTCAGGTACCGGGTAGGCGGCAAGTTCCGCGCGAATCACCTCTAGGTCAGATAGTGGATCACGCCCCGGCTCAAGAGTGGCGCAATCGAGCACATGGAGCAGCGCACTGCAGCGCTCAACGTGGCGCAGGAAGTCGAGCCCGAGGCCCTTCCCCTTGCTCGCGCCCTCGATGAGGCCGGGCACGTCTGCCACCGTGAAGCGGTGCTCTTCGACCTGTACCACCCCAAGGTTCGGGTGAAGGGTAGTAAACGGATAATCTGCGATCTTCGGCTTTGCCGCGCTGATCGCGGCGATCAGGCTCGACTTGCCAGCAGACGGGTAGCCAACCAAAGCCACGTCGGCAATCGTCTTCAGCTCAAGAGTGAAACTCCCCGAACTGCCCGAAGCGCCCAAAAGCGCGAAGCCAGGCGCTTTACGCTTGGGGCTCGAAAGCGACAGGTTGCCGAGCCCGCCGAGACCGCCCTTTGACGCGATGAACTTCGCCCCTGGCTCGGTGAGGTCAGCAAGCGTTTCGCCGTCTGCATCTTTCACCACCGTGCCGATGGGAACGGAGAGGATCAACTCAGTGCCGTGGGCACCGTTGCGGTAGTCTCCAGCACCGAAGCCGCCGTTCTCTGCAACGCGGTGGGGTCTGCGGTGATAATCGAGAAGGGTGGTCGACTGCGGGTCCGCAAACAGCACGATGTCGCCACCGTTTCCGCCGTCGCCGCCGTCTGGGCCCGCGAGTGGCTTGAATTTTTCTCGTCTTACGGACACACAACCGTTGCCCCCGCGACCCGCTTGCAAGTGCACCTGCACCTGATCAACGAACGTCACCATTACGCGCCTCCCCTCATCCTTCTCAATGAAATACCCTAGATACGGCAAAAGGCGAGCCGAAGCTCGCCCCTGCCAATTACAAACCGAACTTACGCTGCGGCTACCACGTTGACGACCTTGCGGCCGCCCTTCGCGCCGAACTCGACTGCGCCTGCAGCCAGTGCGAACAGCGTGTCGTCGCCACCGCGACCGACGTTGGCGCCGGGGTGGAAGTGTGTGCCACGCTGACGAACGAGGATCTCACCTGCGCTCACCTGCTGACCGCCGAAGCGCTTCACACCGAGACGTTGTGCGTTGGAGTCGCGACCGTTGCGGGTCGAGCTCGCGCCCTTCTTATGTGCCATCTGCCTGTCTCCTTACGAAATCTTGGGGCTCGGGTTACTTGATTCCGGTGACCTTGATGCGGCTGAGGTCTTGACGATGACCCTGGCGGCTCTTGTAACCGGTCTTGTTCTTGTACCGCTGGATCACGATCTTCGGGCCGCGAAGATCGTCGAGCACCTCAGCGGTGATCTTAACCTTTGCAAGCTTCGCGGGATCGGTGGTGACCTGATCGCCGTCCACGAGAAGGAGGGCGGGCAAATCGAGCTTGCCGTTGGCGTCACCGGTCACCCGATTGACGGTCAGGATCGTACCGACCTCGACCTTCTCCTGCCGGCCGCTTGTGCGCACTACTGCGTAAACCAATTGTCTACCTTTTCCTCGAGAACGTTCTTCCGCGTTCCCGGCGAGGCCGGGAGCTGTCGGGGAGAGCGCGCATAGCGCTCCATGCAAGAGACCACTCATTTTTTGAGTGGCACCAACGGTCAACTTTATCGCAAACCATCGGTACGGTCAAATGCGGCCGGGTTCGGCGTGTTAATGCTCACCCTGAGCCGATTCGATCGGGGGCGTGGGATTGTCTCCCCGAATTGCGGGGGTACTCACGCGGCGACCGCGACTGCGGCTCCGGCCCGGCTCAGGAGCCGGAGGAAGCGCGTCAAGCACCGATCCCAGCAGGTCGTCAGGCGACGGCGAACTGGACGCTTCCGCACTGGGTACCAGTGGTCGCTCAGAACTCGCGCGGCGCCCTCGCCCCGAACGTCGGCTCGCGGACTCGACCACGAGCTGCTCGACGAGGTCGGCAGCCTCCGATGTGCTGACTCGCGCGGAAGCGGACGATGGTTCAGATGTTGCCGCGCTCCGAGTTCCCGAACCGCGGCCCGAGCCCTGAGATCCGCGCACCTGCTGTACCTCACGCGACTGGGTCTCAGTCGACCGGGATTCACTCCCCTGAGACTCACGACCCTGGGCCTCGCGCTGTTGACCCTCGCGAGATGGTGAGCCCTGCGACTGCCCGCCGCTTTCCTCATGATGCTCCTGCGCGCCGGGAATCGTCTTCGCGGCGATCTTCGCGAGCATGTTACGTGACTCATCAGTGATGGCATGAGTCTGCGTATTCGGTGCCTGTTGCGACGTTGAGTTATTCCGACGTTTGGTACGCGGAGTCGGCGAATCCGCGCTCCGATGACGATTGACCGGCTCGTGATGAACGATGATCCCGCGACCGGCGCACACCTCACACGGCTCACTGAACGCCTCGAGGAGCCCCAGACCCAACTTCTTCCTGGTCATCTGCACGAGTCCGAGCGAGGTGACCTCCGCAACCTGATGCTTCGTACGATCCCGGCTCAGGCATTCAACGAGTCGGCGAAGCACGAGATCGCGGTTGTTCTCCAGCACCATGTCAATGAAGTCGACCACGATGATCCCGCCGATGTCGCGCAGGCGAAGCTGCCGCACAATTTCCTCGGCAGCTTCAAGGTTGTTCATCGTGACGGTCTCTTCGAGATTTCCGCCGGAGCCGACGAACTTGCCGGTGTTCACGTCGACAACGGTCATGGCCTCGGTTCGATCGATCACGAGTGAACCCCCAGAGGGCAGCCAGACCTTTCGGTCGAGTGCCTTAGCGATCTGCTCAGTAACGCGGAACTCGTCAAAGATATCGCGGCTCGCGTCGTACTTCTCCACCCGCTCGAGCAGCTCCGGCGCGACCTGGTCGAGATAGCCGGTGATGGTGTCATAGGTGTCGTCGCCCGAGATGATGAGCTTGTGGAAATCTTCGTTGAATACGTCACGAACGATCTTGATGAGCATGTCGGGTTCCGAGTGCAGCAGCACGGGGCCGCCACCTTTCGCAACGCGCTGCTGAATCGAATCCCACTGCCGCGTCAAGCGCTGCACATCGTTCGTCAGCTGATCTTCGGTGGCACCCTCGGCAGCGGTGCGAACGATCACGCCGGCACCCGTGGGTAAGACCTCTTTGAGGATCTTCTTCAACCTGGCACGCTCGGTGTCGGGGAGCTTGCGCGAGATACCGTTCATGGCACCACCGGGCACGTAGACCAGGAAGCGGCCGGGAAGCGAGATCTGGCTGGTGAGCCGTGCTCCCTTGTGCCCAATCGGATCTTTGGTCACCTGTACGAGTACGTGATCGCCCGGCTTCAGTGCGTTCTCGATACGACGCGCCGAACTGGTTCCCTCGAACTCTGACCAGTCAACCTCGCCCGAATAGAGCACCGCGTTTCGACCGCGACCGATATCGACGAATGCGGCCTCCATGCTGGGCAGCACGTTCTGTACGCGGCCGAGATAGACGTTGCCGATGATCGACGACTCGCTCGAGCGAGCTACATAATGCTCTACGAGGACCTTGTCTTCAAGTACACCGATCTGAATGCGATCCGACGTGGTACGCACAACCATCTGTCGGTCCACCGACTCACGGCGCGCCAGAAACTCCGACTCGGTGATGACGAGGCGCCTCCGCCGGCCCACATCGCGGCCCTCACGTCGACGCTGCTTCTTCGCTTCCAAGCGGGTGGATCCCTTGACCTTTTGGGGTTCGGTGATCAGCGGGGCCTGCCTGGCCGGGGGGCGCGGTGCTTCTTCCTCAACGTATGAGTCTGGGCCGCTCCGACGGCGGGTGCGCCGCCGGTTCGCGGGAGCTTCGCGTTCCTCAAACTCTTCGTTCTCAAAGACCTCCGCGCGATCTTCGCGGGTGTTTCTCGTGAACTGACGATCAAGGATGTCGTCAAGCTGGCGAAGTTCGGTGCGGCGCTGACGCGGCTGCACCGGAGGGACATCAGGCGCCAGGAAGATGAGGCGGGTCGTCGCGCGGAACCGCTCCTCAGGTGTCATCTCTGAGAGTGGCAGCACGAGAACCGGTGCGGGTACCGACACGGGCTCGGCCTCGACTTCAGGCTCGGGTGCGGCAACTGGCTCTGCTGCCGTCTCGGGCTCGACTGTCGTTTCCGGCTCGCTTGACGTTGCCAGCTCTGTGACAGCTACTGGTTCGGTGACGACGTCGCCCTCACGCACGGAATCGGCCGCGGATTCAAGACCAACGACTGAGGAGGCTTCGGGCGCTGATTCGTGCGTCCCTGCGGCTTCCTCAACATCGGCATGTTCAGTGGAAACGGTTTCAAATTCGGGTTCATTCACCATTGCTGGTGTACTCCTCTGTCCGAGACGCGCTGTGTCATCTTCGGGAAAATCTCTTGCAGCGTGGCCGCCGCGAATACTGTGCTGCGCGAAGCGGGTGCCTCGTGCTTGGTCGCCCTGCGACCAAAAAAGACTGTCGTACCGAGCGTCTTCGTGGCACCAGGTAACGGCTTCCATTATGTCACGCGGAAGCAGGGAACGCGCAGTGCACCCCAGTAGGATCATCGGCATGAGCACAGCGCCCCACCAGACCGCGCGCCCGGTCGGCTTCGCGATCCTCTCGATTCTTCTGGGAATGGTCGGATGGTTCGCATCATTCGAGCTTTTGACTGAATACATCAAGACCCTACAGAGCCCCGCTCACGTGCCGAACTGTAACATCAGCGTGCTTGTCACCTGCGGCCCCAATATGGGTTCGTGGCAGGGATCCATTCTGGGCTTCAGTAACACCATCATCGGTGTGAGTGCATTCGTCGCACCCATCGCCGTCGGCGTAGCACTCCTCGCGGGTGCCCGCTTCAAGGCCTGGTTCTGGCGGCTGTATCAGCTCGGGCTATTCGGCGGGTTCGTGTTGGTCGGCTGGCTGCAATTCCAAAGCATCTTCGCGCTCGGCACCCTGTGCCCCTGGTGCATGGTTGCCTGGGTGGCCATGATTCCGCTGTGGTGGTCGGGGCTCATCCACCCCTTCGCCGCAGGAAGTATTCCACTGTCGGCTCGAAGTCGGCGCTTCTTCAGATCGCTAAACTCGTGGGTCTGGGTGATCGTACTCATCAACCTTTTCATCATCGCCGCGGTTGCCCAGTTTCAACTGAATTGGTTCGCGGAGTTCGCACGCGGCTAGGTTCCCTCATCGGGCGGCTGTTGCTTCGGCCGTGAGTCGCAGCCACAGCTCGTCGACCTGCGCCAGCGTCTCCTCTTCTGATCCACCCGTGTCGATCAGAACGTCAGCAATCGCACGGCGCTCTTCGTTGCTCGCCTGACTGGCGATGCGGGCGGAAGCGTCATCGCGAGACATCCCACGGATCGTCATCAGGCGGTGGAGTTGCACCTCGGGGTGCGCCTCGGCGACCACGACGAGGTCGAACGGCCGCACCTCTCCGCCCTCTGCAAGGAGCGGAACGTCGTATACGACCACGGCATCAGGATCGGCTGCTTCTGCCTCAGCGATGCGCCGCGCCGTGAGTTCACGCACGGCGGGGTGCACGATCGCGTTGAGGTCACCAAGAGCACCCTGATCACGAAACACGATCTGTGCGAGCCCTTGGCGGTCGAGCATGCCGTCGGGGCCCAGGACGTGGGTGCCGAAGCGATCCACAATCTGCGACAGTGCCGGGGTGTCCGGCAGAACCGCCTCTCGGGCGAGGCTGTCGGCATCGATGTGGACTGCTCCAAGCTCAGCCAGTCTCCGAGCGATGGTGGACTTGCCCGCGGCGATACCCCCGGTTAACGCGATGAGCTGCATGACAGACACACTACCGACTCGATGAAACGCCAAAGGCCTGGCCAGGGAATTATCCCTGGCCAGGCCTTCAGAGTAAGGGGTTAGTTACCCTCGAGACGTGCCTTCAACGCGGCGAGTGCCTCGTCGTCAGCGAGCGCGCCAGCCTGCGGCTCGCTCGAGTAGCTTGTCGCACCCGAATCGGTCGCGGGGGCTTCAGCAAGCTCAATGAGCGACTGGCCGACCTGCTTCTTGTGCGACTCCCAACGAGCCTGGGCTGCAGCGTACTCCTGCTCCCACTTCTCGCGCTGGGTCTCGAAGCCTTCCTTCCACTCCTGGGTCTCAGGATCGAAGCCCTCGGGGTACTTGTACTCACCGTTATCGTCGTACTCTGCGGTCATACCGTAGAGCGCGGGATCAAACTCGGTGCCCTCGGGATCGACGCCCTCGTTGGCCTGCTTCAGGCTGAGCGAGATGCGACGGCGCTCGAGATCGATGTCGATGATCTTGACGAAGACCTCCTGGCCGGCCGAAACGACCTGCTCAGCGAGCTCAACGTGCTGACCCGACAGCTCCGAGATGTGCACGAGGCCCTCGATTCCGTCCGCAACACGCACGAACGCGCCGAAGGGCACGAGCTTGGTGACGACACCCGGTGCGATCTGGCCGATCGCGTGGGTGCGGGCGAATACCTGCCACGGATCCTCCTGCGTAGCCTTGAGCGACAGCGAGACGCGCTCGCGATCGAGCTCAACCGAGAGCACCTCGACGGTGACATCCTGGCCCACCTCGACAACGTCGGAGGCGTGCTCGATGTGCTTCCAGGAGAGCTCGGAGACGTGCACGAGACCGTCCACGCCACCCAGATCAACGAACGCCCCGAAGTTGACGATCGAGGAGATAACACCCTTGCGCACCTGGCCGGGCTTGAGATCGGCGAGGAAGGACGAGCGGCTAGCCGACTGCGTCTCTTCGAGCAGCGCGCGACGTGACAGAACCACGTTGTTGCGGTTCTTGTCGAGCTCGAGGATCTTGGCCTCGATCTCCTGACCCAGGTAGGGCGTAAGATCGCGAACGCGGCGAAGCTCGATGAGCGACGCGGGAAGGAAGCCGCGAAGCCCGATGTCGACGATCAGACCACCCTTGACGACCTCGATGACCGTACCGGTGACGACACCGTCGGTCTCCTTGATCTTCTCCACATCGCCCCACGCACGCTCGTACTGCGCACGCTTCTTCGACAGGATCAGGCGGCCTTCCTTGTCCTCCTTCTGGAGCACGAGTGCCTCAACAGCGTCGCCAACCTTCACCACCTCGTCGGGGTTGATGTCGTGCTTGATGGACAGCTCGCGCGAGGGAATGACACCCTCGGTCTTGTAGCCCACGTCGAGGAGAACCTCGTCGCGATCGATCTTCACCACGGTGCCCTCGATGAGGTCGCCGTCGTTGAAGAACTTCAGGGTCTTCTCGACCGCGGCAAGGAAGTCTTCGGCCGAGCCGATGTCGTTAATTGCGACCTGCTTGCTTGCCTTTTCGGTCGTTGCATTCGTCATGTAATTGGTCTCCAGATGGACAGGGAATCAGGCTGGACACGGTGATTCACGCAAAGGATTCGCGCGGATCAACGCACCATCCAGCATGTGGACATGGTTGATTCGTCACAGTTGTGACATTTCAGTCTATGCGACATAAGATGGAAACCCAAGTCTGATTCCTCGAACGCCTGGCCTGGCGCACGCGAATGCTAGTGCGCTGCGGCATTCCAGTTCGGGCCGCGGCCGACCTGTACTTCGAGTGGCACCGTGAGGTCTGCGGCTCCGCTCATCTCCTCGCGCACAATCACCTCGAGCTGTTCCCATTCACCGGGCGCAACTTCGAACATCAGCTCATCGTGAATCTGCAGGATCATTTGCGACGAAAGCTTCGCCTCGCGCATGCGTCGTTCGACTCCGATCATCGCGATCTTCATGATGTCGGCAGCCGTGCCCTGAATCGGGGCGTTGAGCGCCGCGCGTTCGGCGTTCTCGCGTAACACCCGATTCGGGCTCGCAAGATCGGGGAACGGCCGACGCCTGCCGAACACCGTCTCGGTGAACATGTCGCGCTTTGCCTGCTCAACCACCGAACGCAGGTAGTCACGCACCCCCCCGAACCGCTCAAAATAGTCGGTCATGAGTTGCCGGGCCTCAGCCGCCGAGATACCCAGCTGTTTCGAGAGCCCAAATGCGGAAAGCCCGTAGGCGAGACCGTACGACATCGCCTTCACCTTCGAGCGCATCTCGGCAGTCACCTCGGCCGGGGTCACCCCGAAGATGCGAGAGCCCACGAACCGGTGGAGATCCTCACCCTCGATGAATGCCTCGATCAGCGCGACATCGCCCGAGAGGTGCGCCATGATGCGCATTTCAATCTGGGAGTAGTCGGCCGTCATGAGTGCCTCGAACTCGGGCGCGTGAATGAAGCCCTCGCGCAGCCGACGCCCCTCCTCCGTGCGCACCGGGATGTTCTGGAGGTTCGGCTCGGTCGAGGCGAGGCGCCCAGTGCTCGCGCCGATCTGTAACAGGGTGGTGTGGATCCTTCCGTCTGGCTGCACCGCCTTAATTAGACCCTCAACGATCTGACGCAGCTTGTTGGCATCTCGGTGCGCGAGGAGCGCATCAAGGAAGGGGTGCGGGTTCTTGGCCTGGAGGTCCGCGAGGGCGGCCGCGTCGGTCGTGAAGCCCGTCTGGGTCTTGCGAGTCTTCGGCATGTCCAGTTCGTCGAAGAGCACCTGCTGCAACTGCTTTGGCGAGGAGAGATTCACCTCTCGGCCAATCGCCGTGAAGGCGCGCTGTTCAAGCTCGGCCACACGCTCCCGCAGCTCGGCCTCGTGTGCCTGCAAGAGCGGGAGATCAATCTGCACGCCGCGATCCTCGAGTGCGGCCAGCACCGACACCAGCGGCAGTTCGATGTCTGTATAGATCGATCCCGTACGCCCCTCGAAGCGCGACACTGCGACCTCGTGAGCTCGCACCAGGTACCAGGCAAGAGCTTCGGGCCCCGCCCCCGCACCCTCCTCGGGGAGCAATTGGTTCGGGTCGGCCTTCGGCACCTGCTCGCCCAAGAACCGGGACACTGCCTCGTCGAGAGTCTTCTCAGGCGTGCTCGGCCGCAGCAGCCAGGCGGCGATCAAGACGTCGCCCGCGATCCCGCGCATGGCAACCCCCGCTCGCGCCGCGAGCTTCAACTGCGCCTTCGCGTCGAACAGCACCTTGGGCGCTTCTGAAGCAAGCCATTCTTCAAACTGTAGGTAATCACGGCCACCGGGCTGCCAGTGCACCAGCACGGTCGAATCAGGGGTGGCGATCCCCACCTCGAAACCACTGCCCGAGTCTGCTATCACAATGCCCGGCCGCGCTGCCTTCGCCAGCCAATCGCCGAGCTCCTCGTCGAGCAGCAGTCGCGGTTCTGGGAGCTGTGGCGCGAGCGAGCTTGCGGCCGCGGCAGCGCTCCCGTCAGCCGCATCGATGCCCGCAAGCTTGCCCACCCGCTGCAGTAGCGTGCGGAACTCCAGCTTCGCGAACACCTGCTGCACCGCCGCCATGTCGATGTTCCCGCGCTCAAGCTGATCAACACTCAGGTCGAGATCAACGTCGCGCACCAATCGATTCAGACGACGATTACGTTCGGCCAGATGTGCGTGCTCGCGGAGGCTCTCCCCCACCTTCCCGCCAATTTCGTCCTGGCGACGCAAAATTTCTTCCAGTGAGCCGAACTGGTTGATCCACTTCACCGCGGTCTTTTCGCCCACCTTGGGCACCCCTGGCAGGTTGTCGCTCGTCTCGCCGACCAGTGCGGCAATCTCGGGATACTGTTCGGGCCTGATGCCGTAGCGCTCGAACACCTTTGCCGTGTCGTACCGCGTCAGTTCGCTCACGCCCTGCTTCGAGGGGTAGAGCAAGGTGATGCGCTCATCGACGAGCTGGATCGTGTCACGGTCGCCGCTCACCACGAGCACGCGATACCCGGCTTCGGCCCCCTGCGTCGCGAGCGTGGCAAGAATGTCGTCCGCCTCGTAGTTTTCCTTCTCGATGGTGCGGATCCCCATTGCATGCAGGGCCTCCTGCAGAAGGGGAACTTGCCCCTTGAACTCGGCCGGTGTCTCGCCGCGGGTTCCTTTGTATTCGGGGTATTCATCAGTGCGGAATGAGTGCCTCGAAATATCGAAGGCCACCGCGATTGAATCGGGCTGCTCGGCACCCAGCAGGTTAATCAGCATCGCGATGAACCCGTGGATCGCGTTCGTGTACTGACCGGACTGGGTTTGAAAACTATCCACCGGCAGCGCGTAAAACGCGCGAAATGCCAAGGAATGGCCGTCTATGAGCATGAGAGTAGGCTGAGTGTTCGACACGCCCTTAGCCTACAAGCCGCCTCTGATGGGCGCGCCGATCGGGCCGTAAGAGGCACGAATACCACGAACGTGAGAAAGCGGATACGGTGACATCACCCCGAGCAGAATCCCCCAAGGGAGGCACGCTACCCACCATGCCAGCGGCAGCAGACACCACGCCGGTGCAATCGCCGAACAACGCGGACGGCCAAGCGTTCTTGAGCCGGTTCGGAGTGGGCGCTCTTGCCGAGCGCATGGGCATCGAGTTCACGGAGTTCACGCGAGAGCGAGCCGTCGCGACCATGCCCGTGCTCGGCAACACCCAACCGATCGGCCTCCTGCACGGCGGCGCATACGTTGTGCTGGGCGAATCACTTGGTTCGACACACGCGGCCTTCGTGGCACCAGAGGGCACCGTCCCCGTCGGAGTCGACATCAACGCAACCCACACGGGTTCGGCCACGGCCGGTGTCGTCACCGGGGTGTGCGTGCCGATCCATGTGGGTCGCACGCTGGCGGTGCACGAGATCGTCGTGCACGATGGGGCGGGGAAACGCTGCTCTACGATCCGCATCACAAACCTGTTCAAGCAGGTGGCCGAGCCCCACGCGGCGGGCTAGAACGAAGAACACCCCGGTCAGAAACCGGGGTGTTCTTCTCGCCGCTTCGTGCTACTTGGGCCCGAGCTGGTCGATGATCGTCTTCGCCACGTCTTGCATGGTGAGGCGACGATCCATCGAGGCCTTCTGGATCCAGCGGAACGCCTCGGGCTCGGTCAGGCCCATCTTGTCGTTCAGGATGCCCTTCGCCCGATCCACCAGCTTGCGCGTCTCGAAACGCTCTGCAAGATCGGCCACCTCGCTCTCGAGCGCCACGATTTGCTGAAAGCGCGAGAGCGCAATCTCGATGGCTGGGATCAAGTCAGCCGGGGTAAACGGCTTCACTACGTATGCCAAGGCACCGGCCTCTCCCGCACGCTCAACAAGCTCGCGCTGGCTGAATGCGGTGAGGAGCACCACGGGAGCGATGTGATCTTTATTGATGATTTCGGCGGCCGAGATGCCGTCAAGCTTTGGCATCTTCACGTCCATCACCACGAGGTCAGGGCGCAACTCTGTTACCAGGCGCACCGCCTCTTCACCGTCACCCGCTTCTCCGACAACGTCAAAGCCATTGTCGCGAAGCGTTTCAACGATGTCGAGACGAATCAAGGATTCGTCTTCTGCGACGACGACACGACGTGCCGCGCCGGGGGAAGAAGTCTGCTCAGTCATTGTCTTAGTTTAACGGTGCCGGATGGGGGACTTGAACCCCCACGCCCGAAGGCAACGCATTTTGAGTGCGCCGCGTCTGCCAATTCCGCCAATCCGGCAAATGGGTAGCGGCTCGGAAGCCGCTTTCCACCTGTGCAACACTATCGTATTTAGAGCGGAATACTTCCCCGTCCGATCACATGCTGCCGCGGCCCAGCCTCAGGAAGTAGCCCCAGGGTCTCCCCCATCCGGTGGATCCTGAGTGTATTTGTGGATCCCACGGTTCCGGGAGGCGAACCTGCGATGATCAGTACCTTCTCACCGATCTCCACACGGTCCGCGTCGAGCAGCACCTTATCGACCTGTTCGAACATCTCGTCGGTAGAACCGACTCGTGGCACCTCGTAGCTTCGCGCGCCCCAGGTCAGCTCCATCCGTCGACGGATTGCCCGACTCGGCGTAAACCCGATGATCGGGATCGGCTTGCGCAGTCGAGACATGCGGCGCACCGTGTCGCCGGACTCGGTGAACACGCAAATGTACTTGGCGCCGATAAATTCGGCCACCTCCGCGGCGGCCAGTGTGAGTACACCCCCCTGGGTGCGCGGGCTCGTGCGCAACGGGTCAATCCTGTCGAGTGCGTGATCTTCGGTCGCCTCGATGATGCGGGCCATAGTGGCAACGGCGGCCACGGGGAATGCCCCGACGCTCGTCTCGCCCGAGAGCATCACTGCGTCGGCACCGTCGAGCACCGCATTTGCGCAGTCCGATGCCTCCGCGCGCGTGGGCCTGGGGCTTTCGATCATCGACTCCAACACCTGCGTGGCCACGATGACGGGCTTCGCCATCCGTCGCGCGACGGCAATCGCCTCAGTCTGCACGAGCGGAACCTGTTCGAGCGGCATCTCGACACCCAGGTCACCACGGGCGACCATGATGCCGTCAAACGCGTCGACGATAGCCTCAAGGTTCTCGACTGCCTGCGGCTTCTCAATCTTTGCGATGACGGGGAGTTTGACTCCCTCTTCGGCCATGATCGCGTGTACTCGGGTGATGTCGGCGGCATCGCGCACGAACGACAGCGCGATGTAGTCGACACCAAGCCTCAAGGCCCACCGAAGGTCGGCCTCGTCTTTCCCAGACAACGCCGGCACGTTCACGGCCACACCGGGCAGGTTAATGCCCTTGTTGTTCGACACAGCGCCCGGAATCTCAACCACAGTATGCACGGTGTCTTCGGTTACCCGCACTGCGCGCAACCCCACCTTGCCATCATCTATCAGCAACGGATCTCCCACGCGGACGTCGCCGGGAAGGCCCTTATAGGTCGTGCCGCAGATTGTCTGGTCACCAACGACATCGCGAGTGGTGATGGCGAACTCGTCGCCCTCTGCGAGATCGAAGGGACCAGCCGCGAACGTGCCTAAGCGAATCTTCGGGCCCTGCAGATCGGCGAGCACGGCAATAGGTCTGCCCACCTCGTTCTCTGCGCGACGAATGTTGCGGAAGATGCCCTCATGCACGTTGTGCGTGCCGTGAGACATGTTCAACCGTGCGACATTCACCCCGGCACGAATGAGCTCGAGCGTGTGATCGTAGCTCGAGACCGCTGGCCCCCAGGTTGCGACGATCTTTGCGTGGCGCATGGCCTGCCTTTCGTTCGTTGGTGGACCCAGTTCGGGCTCGCCTAAGTGGTCGAAGGTGCGGCCCCTGCTGGTGCAGTCACATCCTTCGTGCGATCCGGAAGTACGTGGTAGAACTCGTCGGGGTTTGCGGTCAATTCATCGACAGCATCGGCCGGATTACGGCGACCGGGAAGATAAATGTTTGCCTCGAGACCGACATGGCGACGACGTTGCACAAAGATGATGACGACACCGAGGAGCGCCGCGAGGAGCGCCGCGAGGACGTTGGTGCGCAACCCCAAGATGATGAGGCTCGGATCCACACGCATCGACTCGATGACGGCGCGACCGATGCCATACCAAATGAGGTACATGCCGAAGAATGTGCCCCAGCGCGGGCGGAGACGTCGCTCGATGAGCAACAGCACGATCACGCCGAGTACGTTCCACACGATCTCGTAGAGGAATGTGGGGTGAAAGAGCGTCCCCTCGGGCAAACCAATCGGGAACGCGGAGTTGGTTGCCTCGATCTGCAGCCCCCACGGGAGTGTGGTCGGGCCGCCGAAGAGCTCATGATTAAACCAGTTGCCGAAGCGACCCGCAGCCTGCGCGATCAACAGCCCCGGCACGAGCGCGTCGGCGAACGACCAGAAACGAATGCCCGTGATGCGCGAAGCGACCAACACACCGATACCGCCGCCGATCAGCGCACCGAAGATCGCGATGCCGCCGTTCCAGAACGCGAAGATCTCGAGGAAGTTTTTCCCCTCACCAAAGTAGTCTCCCCAGTGGGTGACCACGTGGAACAGGCGCGCGCCGAGGATGCCCAGCACTACCGACCACACAGTGAAGTCAATAACGACGCCGCGTTCGCCACCGCGGCGCGTCAGCCTCCGGCCCGTCCAGATCGTCGCCAGTACAATTCCCGTGAGGATGCACAGGGCGTAGAAGTAGACGCGCAGCGGGCCGATCTGCAGAAACTGCACGTCGGGGCTCGGAATACTCATCGGAAAAATCATGTACCGCTCTTTCGCATCACGCTCTGCGCCATCGGGCGCGGGTCAACAAAATCCTACCGCGGGTATATCCGTGTCAGATCAATGCTGTGCAGTGCCAGCGGCGATCTCGCGCACCACGCGGGAGAGTTGCTCGATGCCTCCGTCGCGCAACGCCCGCACAAATGCGGTACCCACGATCGCGCCATCGGCGTATTCGAGCGCCGCCGACACCTGCTCAGCCGTCGAAATGCCAATCCCGACGCAGGCCAGCTCGGCCCCGCTCTCGCGCAGTCGCGCCGTGAGTTTCCGAGCCGCCTCGTCAAGCTGGGTGCGCTCTCCGGTGATGCCCATCGTAGAAACGGTATAGACAAACCCCTTGGTGCTGCGGGAAACGAGCGCGAGACGCTCATCGGAGGATGTCGGCGCGGCCAGGAACACGCGGTCAAGCCCGAGACGCTCGCTCACGGCGATCCACTCGGCTGCAGAGTCGGGAGTGATATCTGGCGTGATGAGCCCAGCCCCCCCGGCGGCAGCGAGTTCGGTTGCAAATCGTTCGAGACCGTACTGCAACACGGGGTTCCAGTAGGTCATGACGAGTACCGGCGTGTCAACCGCCTCGCGTACGCGACGCACCGCCTCAAAAACATCAGTGAGACGGAAGCCAGCGGCCAGCGCGGTCTGTGTGGCTTCCTGAATCACGACGCCGTCCATCACGGGGTCGGAGTATGGCAGCCCCAGTTCGATCACATCGGCCCCGGCCTTCGCCATGGCGATCGCCGCGGCGACGCTGGTGTCGAGATCAGGGAAGCCTACGGGCAGGTACCCGACGAGCGCTCCGCGACGCGACGCCTTCGCCCGTCGGATGGCTGCGGAAACCTGTGACTCGTGATTCGCCATCAGTGGCCCTCTCCTGCGCTTGTGGAGGCACCTTCGAGTTCGGTGCCATCAAACAGCCCGAAGTACCGTCCCGCGGTCGCCATGTCTTTGTCACCGCGGCCCGAGAGATTCACGAGAATCACCGCGCCTTCACCCAATTGCGTTCCGAGGCGAAGCGCACCGGCGAGGGCATGCGCCGACTCGATCGCCGGAATGATGCCCTCGGTTTGGCTGAGCAATCGCAGTGCCTGCATCGCCTCGTCGTCGGTGACCGATTCATAGTTCGCCCGACCGATACTCGCGAGCCACGCGTGCTCGGGTCCGACTCCCGGATAGTCCAACCCGGCCGAGATGGAATACGACTCGCGGGTCTGCCCGTCAGCGTCTTGCAGCACGTAGGTATGCGTGCCATGCAGCACCCCCGGGCTTCCCTCGCCAATCGTCGCGCCGTGCTCGCCCGAGTCGATACCGTGCCCGCCTGGCTCGAAGCCATACAACGCCACATCGGGGTCGTCGAGGAAGGCGTGGAATATGCCAATCGCGTTCGAACCACCACCCACGCACGCTGCAACTGCGGTCGGAAGCTTGCCGGTGAGACCGAGCACCTGTTCGCGCGCTTCCTCGCCGATGATCTTGTGGAAATCACGCACCATGACCGGGAACGGATGCGGACCATTCACCGTGCCAAGAAGGTAGTGGGTGTTGTCAACGTGTGCGACCCAATCGCGGAACGCCTCGTTGATCGCGTCTTTCAGGGTGCGCGAACCCGTCTTCACCGGAATCACCTCGGCACCCAACAAGCGCATGCGCGCGACGTTCAGCGCCTGACGCTCGGTGTCGACCTCGCCCATGTAAATGGTGCATTCCATGCCAAAGAGCGCGGCCGCGGTTGCCGTCGCCACCCCGTGCTGACCGGCCCCAGTCTCAGCGATAAGTCTGGTCTTGCCGATTCGCTTCACGAGCAGCGCTTGACCGAGCACGTTGTTGATCTTGTGCGAACCGGTGTGGTTCAAGTCTTCTCGCTTGAGAATGATACGAGCTCCACCCGCGTGCTCGGCGAACCGCTTCACCTCCGTAATGATCGAGGGCCGACCGGTGTAGCTACGATGCAACTCGGCTAGCTCGGCCGCGAATGTCGGATCCTTCTTCGCGTCCTCGTAGGCTTGCGTGACCTCATCAAGCGCAGCGATCAACGATTCGGGCATGAATCGCCCACCGAAGTCGCCGAAAAACGGCCCTGACTGCGCGCGCAGCGGACCGAGTTCGTTCTGATCCTGAGTCATGTCCTGAGTCATGGTGCCTCTTCCCAGATGTAAGGTTTTCAAACGCTGTGGTGACTCTACGAGTTATTTACGCGAAAGCCAGAAAAGTGAGCTTCAGCGTCGCTGAGGTTCGGATGCTGAAGATTTCTGCAGCATCGCATAAATTCGGATACTGAAGATCTCTGCAGGGTCGCATAGATTCAGACGCTGAGGTAACTCTGCAGCGTGGCGATGGGATCGGAGGTAACCAGCGCCTCGCCGACAAGCACCGCGTCGGCACCTGCCTCGCGATACCGAATCACATCGCTCACATCAAGCACTGCGGACTCAGCCACGCGAATCACTCCCGCGGGAATCTGATCGGCGACTCGGCCAAAGAGCTCCCGATCAAGCTCGAACGTACTGAGGTTGCGCGCATTGACACCGATCAATTGTGAGCCAAGATCGACAGCCCGAGCCACCTCATCTGCGGAATGTGCTTCGACCAACGGTGTCATTCCGAGTTCGCGGATCAGCGCGTGCAGTCTGACGAGAACCGATTGCGGCAATGCGGCAACGATGAGGAGAACGAGATCGGCCCCAGCCGCACGAGCCTCAAGAATCTGGTACTCGTCACCAATGAAATCTTTTCGCAACACGGGGATGCTCACAGCCTTGCGCACAGCTTCTAAGTCGGCAAGGGATCCCTTGAACTTGCGTTGCTCGGTGAGGACGCTCACGACACTCGCGCCGCCTGCCTCGTACTGCGCGGCAAGAGCCTGTGGTTCTGGGATATCTGCGAGGTCGCCCCGCGAAGGGCTCGCCCGCTTCACCTCTGCGATCACACGAATGTGGTCGGTCGGTCGGAGAGCCTCGATCGCATCAAGGGCCTCTGGCCGAGCGATTGCGTCGGCCTCAACCTGAGACAGTGACCGCAGCTCTCGCCGAGCCCGCGCGTCTTCTAGTGAGCCCGCAAGAAGTTGCTCGAGCACGTTATTCGTGCGTCTTAGGCGTGAACTTCGGGCCCTTGACCCCGTACCCGGCCTTCGAGAGCACCCAGCCGAGCACTCCGCCCAATACAACAACGCCGACGCTGATCCACACGAGAAGTGGCTGGTGCAGGAAGAACGCGACCGTGCCAAAAGCGATACCGAGCAGCATGACGATCACCGCCGTCCACGCAGCGGGCGAATCGCCGTGTCCGGGGTCTCCGTGGTGGGTACTCATGAATCTCCTTGAAGCCTGTGGTTCGTCTCAAGCCTACCGGTTGCTGGGCATTTCCTGCGAACCGAGCGGCAGTCTGTCGCGGGTCGGTGGTGGCCAACCCTAGTTTTTGGGGAACTCTGGCAACGAATCGACTTCGCTCGGGTCCTCACCGTCGCTCTGTCGCTCCCAGTCAGAGATGCGGTCTGGTTCGGCTGCTGCACGCTCAGTCAGATCCGCGTCAGTTCTCGATTCGTACTTGCGGCCGGCCGTGCCCCACCCGCCACTCAGGATCACCACGAGCAAACCAAATACGATCAACGCACCGCCGGCAACCGCAGTCACGAGCGGCCACGCCGAAAGCGCACTGGACTGAACGAGGTTTTGCTGGTCGGCACCAGAAATTGCCGTTATTTCGGCAATCCGACCCGCGGCGGCACCCACCGGATCGGCGAGCACACCGACAGCGACGGCAATTGCGCCGGCTCCCAATGCCGCCACAAGGATGCCCAACACTCGCCGAAAAATCTTTCCTGCGATCGTCAGCGCGAGCGCAGCCGCGAGCGCGGCGATGGCGACCGGCGACAGCGATGCGTTGAGATCCTGCCCGCTCACCTGCAGCGCCCCCGCGGCGGCGGCGCCCTCGACGAGCATGATCGTCACCCAGGGCTGCGTCGCTGCGACCAACACGAGTCCGCCCGAGAGCGCAACTGCGCCGAGCAGGGGAAGTTTGCTACGCACGTGGCACATCCAAATGACGGAGGGTGTTCGCGATGGCCACTGCTCGGAGGGGTGCCGCGGCCTTATTCCGCGACTCCTGGTCTTCGAGCGTCGGCACCGAATCGGCAACGATGCCCCCGCCAGCCTGCACCATGGCGATCCCGTCGACAATCGTTGCGGTGCGAATCGCGATGGCAAGATCGGCGGCCCCGGCAAGCCCGAAGTATCCCACCACTCCCCCGTAGACTCCTCGCTGCACCGGCTCGAGCTCGTCGATAATCTGCAGCGCGCGCGGTTTGGGTGCTCCCGAGAGCGTGCCTGCGGGGAAGGTCGCTCGCAAGGCATCCACCGAGTTCTGGCCCTCCCGCAACTGGCCCTCGACGGTCGAGACGATGTGCATGATGTGGCTGAATCGCTCGATACGCATGAACTCGGTGACCTCGACGCTATGGGGCTCGCAGACGCGCAGGAGGTCGTTGCGTGCGAGATCCACCAGCATGAGGTGTTCGGCTCGCTCTTTTTCGTCGGCAAGGAGGTCCCGCTCGAATTGCTGATCTTCGTCAACCGATGCACCACGCGGTCGCGAGCCGGCAATAGGGTGGGTCATCACGTGACCGCTTTCTTGTACCGTCACCAGGGCTTCTGGGCTTGAACCCACGACGGCGAAAGGTCTGCCCGTCGCGTCCTCCAGCTGCAGCAGGTACAGGTACGGGCTGGGGTTCAGGTGCCGCAACACTCGGTACACGTCAAGGGGATCTGCAGTGCACTCCTGGTCGAAGCGTTGTGAGAGCACGACCTGAAAAATGTCTCCGTCTACGATGTACTGCTTCGAGCGTTCGACCCCCGCGAGGTAGTCGGTCTCGGCTGTCAATCGAGCCGCGTTCGGCAGTGCCTCGCGATCAAGCATGCCGAGCGGTGAGGAGAGGGGCGCCGCAAGTGCCTCCTGCAGTGCGTCAAGCCGAGTCTGCGCGTCGTCCCACTGCGCCTGGCCGGAGATCGCCTCGGCATCGTTCAAGACGTTTGCGAGCAAGACGACGCTGCCCTCTCGGTGGTCAATCACCACCAGCTCCGAGACAAAACTGAGGCTCTGAGTGGGCAAACCCGGGCCATCGCTGGGCCCATGCTCGAGTCGCTCAAACTGCCGCACCGTGTCCCAGCCGAGGTACCCTACAAAGCCGCTCGCGAGGGGCGGGAGGTGGGGGGTGGGCTCTTGCTCCCAGCGTTCGACCACCGCGCGCAAGGCTGCGGCAGGGGCGAGCTCGGCGATTCCACCCGACAACAGTCGCTCTTCAGTCAGACCCTTACCGGGCTCGGGGAGCCAGTGTGCGCGACCGTCTCGCTCACTGAGTACGCCGAAGCTCCCGGCACCAACGAAGCTAAACCGGGTCCACACTCCACCTTGCTCGGCGGACTCTAGGAGGAACGTGCCCGTTCGAGAACCAGCGACCTTGCGGTAGATGCTGACCGGAGTATCGGCATCGGCGAAGATTTCGCGACAGACGGGAATGACTGAATGGGTGGCGCGGGCCGCATCGAAGTCGGCGCGTGACGTGGTGAGACTCACTTTTCCAGCCTATCGCGCTGTGTGCGCATCACTTTTTGTCGGTCGGATCGCCCAGGTGAGCCGGAAGCCCACGACCCTCGAAGCATGTGCGCGTGCCGGTGTGGCAGGCCGCGCCGAGTTGCACGACACGCACGAGCAAAGTGTCGCCATCACAATCCATGGCGACCGTGCGCACGTACTGTCGGTGCCCCGAGGTATCTCCCTTGCGCCAGTATTCCTGGCGCGATCGCGACCAGAATGTCACCCGGCCGGTGGTCAAGGTGCGACGCACCGCCTCGCGATCCATCCAGGCGAGCATGAGCACCTCGTCAGTGTCGTCGTCTTGAATGATCGCGGGCATTAACCCGCCCTGGCCAAACACCAGGGCATCGAGCGATTCTGTGACATCAATTGCCGCCACGTGTGCCCGATCCTCCGCGCTCATGCGACACCCTCGGTGAGGCGCACTTCATACCCCGCATCGGCAATTGCACGTTTGACTTGACCCACAGTGAAGGTGCCGTCGTGAAACACCGAGGCGGCAAGCACCGCGTCGGCACCCGCGGCGATCGCTGGGGCGAAGTGCTCGAGTTTGCCCGCACCGCCGGAGGCAATGACCGGCACCGAGCAGAGCGCGCGCACCTGTGCGGTGAGTTCGAGATCAAAGCCAGCGAGCGTACCGTCTGCGTCCATCGAGTTCACCAGAAGTTCCCCAGCCCCGCGCCGTACGGCCTCGGCACACCACTCCAGCGCGTCAAGGTCGGTCTCGTTGCGCCCACCGTGTGTGGTCACCACAAACCCGCTCGGCTGCCGTGTGCTGCGCCTGACGTCGAGTGAAAGCACAAGCACCTGAGATCCGAAACGATCGGCGATCTCATCGACGAGGGCCGGCCGAGCGATGGCCGCACTGTTGACGCCCACTTTGTCTGCCCCCACGCCAAGGAGCTTCGCCACGTCGTCGCTAGTGCGCACTCCTCCACCGACTGTCAGGGGGATGAACACCTGTTCTGCCGTGCGACGCACAACGTCATACGTGGTGCTGCGATCGTCCACGGTCGCGGTGACATCGAGGAACGTGAGTTCGTCGGCGCCCTGCTCAGCGTATTTCGCCGCCAGCTCGACGGGGTCACCCGCATCCCGCAGGTTCAAGAAGTTCACACCCTTGACAACCCGGCCAGCTGCCACATCCAGGCACGGGATCACGCGCACGGCGACCGACATCAGAGCCTCGCAGCGTGGATCGCGGTCACAAGGATCGCGCGCGCACCGAGGTCGGCAAGTTTATCCATCACCTCGTTGGCCTCTTCCGCGAGCACCATGACCCGCACCGCAACCCAGCCATCCTCACGCAGCGGTGAGACCGTGGGTGACTCTATTCCGCCAGCGATACTGACCGCAGCTTCGAGCTTCGACTCCTCAAGGTCGTAGTCAACGAGCACGAATTTACGGGCCACCAGCACCCCTCGGAGTCGGCGCAACAGTCGATCGATACCGTCTTGGCTGCTCGGCCCTCCGATAAGCACCGCAGTTGACTCAAGAATCACCGGACCAAAAATTACGAGTCCCGCCGCCTGTAGCGTCGCACCAGTCGACACTACGTCGGCGACCGCATCGGCGACGCCGAGCTGCACTGCCGATTCAACGGCACCGTCGAGTTTGACCGTTACTGCCTCGACACCGCGCTCGCGGAGGAAATCGTCAACGAGCTTTGGGTAGCTGGTCGCGACCCGCATCCCGGCGAGTTGCGCAATCTCGGTGATGCCCGAGCCCTTGGGAGCGGCGAACCGGAAGGTGGAGTCACCGAAGTCGAGGTGAGCGATCTCGCGCGCCTCGGACCCCGAGTCGAGCAGCAGGTCCCGCCCCGTGATGCCCACGTCAAGCGCCCCCGAGCCCACGTAGGTCGCGATATCCCGCGGGCGGAGGTAGAAGAACTCGATCTCGTTGCGGCTATCCGCGTGCACGAGCTTGCGGCTGTCGCGACGGCCGCTGTATCCGGCCTCTTCGAGCATCTCGGCCGCTATCTCAGACAGCGAGCCTTTATTGGGAACCGCAACGCGGAGCATGGGGGTGTCCTTCCGTGGTGGCAGAGGTTGACGACGCGCGCTGACGCTAGAGATGGCGGTACACGTCTTGCAGGGAGAGCCCCTTCGCCAGCATCAGTACCTGCAGGTGGTACAGCAGCTGACTGATCTCTTCGGCGCAGGCCTCGTCACTCTCGTATTCGGCAGCCATCCAAACTTCGGCAGCCTCCTCTACGATCTTTTTTCCGATGCTGTGCACACCGGCATCAAGCCGCGCGACGGTGTCGCTGCCTTCGGGCCGGGCCGCGGCCTTCTCACTAATTTCGGCGAATAGCGCCTCGAACGACTTCACTTCTTCAGGGTACCGTTTCTTCTGTGTGGGTGGAGCGAGCAGGCAGCGCCCTCGCTCAGTGGCAGTGAGTGGCCGCTACGGCTCGCAACTCGGCGATCCGATCTTCGGGCACGCCACCAAAGACCGCGGAACCCGCGACGAACGTGTCGGCGCCCGCCTCAGCCGCCATGCCGATCGTGTCGACCGTGATTCCCCCGTCGACCTGCAGCCACAGATCCAGGCCCAGCCGCGCCTTCGCCTCCGCGAAGCGGCGCAGCTTCGGCATCATGTCAGACATGAACTTCTGGCCGCCAAATCCAGGCTCAACCGTCATGACGAGCACTTGGTCAAATTCGGGTAGCAGTTCGAGGTACGGTTCGGGATCGGTGCCCGGCTTGAGCGCGATGCCTGCACGCGAGCCAATGTCACGAATACGCCGCGCCAGCGCAACAGGGTCTGTGGCGGCTTCGGCATGAAATGTCACCGAGTATGCGCCCATCTCAGCGTACCCCGGCGCCCATCGATCAGCGTCGGAAATCATGAGGTGCACGTCAAGCGGGATCGGCGACACCGCCTGTATCCGCTCGACAATCGGCGGCCCCATCGTGAGATTGGGTACGAAATGATTGTCCATCACGTCAACATGCACGAGGTCGGCTGTCTTGATGCGCTCAAGCTCATGCTGCAGGTTCACGAAATCGGCGGAGAGAATGCTCGGGTTAATGCGCTGCACGGTCACCGTTCAAGTGTACGGCTTTGCTCAGATTGCGGATCACCCGGAGCCGGCGCACCCTCACCCTCAGTGGTCTCTGCGGCCGGGGCAGTTGCCTCGGCCACACCGGAAACCGGGGCGGCCTGCGCGTAGCTGAAGCTCAACGTGCGGTACGTGCGCGTGAAGAATGCTGCGGCACCGAGCACGATCATCGCAACTCCCGACCAGAAGAAAACGAGCGCGATGCCACGACTCTCGCCCGCCCCGAGCAACGGCCCCCAGCGCTCCTGCCCTGCCGCTGTCTCCATGTAGGGCACGATGAAGAACTCGGCGACCGGTGCGATCATCAGCGCGGTGATCGGCGACGCCGCTGCCTCAAAGGTCATCGCAAGCCCAAACACCCGGCCCTGCTTCTCATAGGGCACGACGCGCTGGATCACGGTCTGCTCGGCGGCTTCAATCGCTGGCATTGCGACCATGAACAACCAAATGCCGACGATGAAGAGCCACGGCCACTCTCGCAGCGTGAATGTTGCGCCGAGCACTCCGATGACAATCACCAAAATCAGCATGGTGCGAATCGGTTTTGGTCCGAGCCCGAATCGTGCAACGAGGGCACCTCCGACGATGAATCCGGTGCCCGCCAAACCGAACACGATCCCCCAGATCTCAACCGGAAACATGTTGAGTCCATAGGGGTCGAGCAGCGCCATATACACACCACTCGCAAGGTTATTGAGCGTCGTAAAAAGGATCAGTCCGATGAGGCCCGGGACGAGAAGAATCGCCGCCATCCCGCCCCTGAAGTCCACCGCGCTGCGGTTGGGATCATGCGCGATCTCAGGTTCGGGTATCCGGAGCATGTGCAGGTGCACAATGGGTGCCGCAGTCAGGACGAGCGCAATAATCATGGTCGTCGGCATGCCCAGAAGGCCCACCGAGAGCCCGCTGAACACGCTGGTGACAATGAAGGCAAGCCCCTGCACCGTCCCCACGAGCCCGTTCGCATTGGCATGTCGGTCGTCGGGCACGAGCAGTGTGACCGTGGTCGCAAGCGCCAAGTTTCGGAGCAATTCGACCACGCACCCGGCGAGGAGGATCACGGTGAACACCCAAAACCACGGGCCATCGATCCGCAGCAGTGTTTCGTGCGGGATCAGGAAGAAGATCGCCGTTCCGATTGAGAACGCCGCGAGCGTGGTCCACGCCGACAGCAGCATGACACGGAGCTTGCGCAGCCGATCCACCAGCGAGCCGAACCACATCGAGCACACGGCGAGCAGAATCATATAGGCACCACCGAGTACCCCCGTGGCCAGGATGCTGCGGGTCTCGAGATACACCCAGAACACGAGCGAGAACCACAGAAAGTTGGTGGTGAGGTTCGCCACGGCCGTATTTGCGAGCACCTGATAAAAGGTACGCATTCCCCCGGGAGGGGGCATGTGCTGACTCATTCCTTAAGAATACGACGATTCAGACAGACAAGGCAGGGTGAGTGAGCCTGGGTACGTCACCGCAACACCGCGGAACCTCCGCATGCCGACGCTCGATCGTTAGCTGGCGATTTCCTGGTAGGCGAACTGCAAAACCGACTCATCCACCCCGGCAAGCACGCGCGGTCTTGCAATATCGTCGAGCACGATGAAGCGCAGCATGCCAGCCCGCGCCTTCTTGTCGCGCTGCATGGTCGCCAGGAGGCCCTGCCAGCGATCAGCGGGGTAGCTCACGGGCAGCCCGAGCGTCCCGAGTACCGAGCGGTGGCGCGCGACTGCCGCGTCTGACAGCGAACCGGCCATCCGGCCGAGCTCTGCCGCGTAGACCATCCCGATCGAGACCGCGACGCCGTGGCGCCACTGATAACGCTCGGCGTGCTCAATCGCGTGGCCGAGAGTATGGCCGTAGTTGAGAATCTCGCGCAGACCTCCCTCGCGGAAGTCCTCCGACACGACCCGCGCCTTGACCCCAATCGAGAGTTCGACGAGCCGGCGAAACTCATCTGAACCGGGATCGGTCGCGCGATCCACGTCGCGCTCGATCGTGTCGAGAATCTCGGGCTCTGCGATGAACCCGTACTTTGCCACCTCCGCAAAGCCGGCGAGAATCTCGTTCTTGGGGAGCGTCTGCAACAGGTCAATGTCGCAGATCACCGCATGCGGTGCATAAAACGCGCCCACCAGGTTCTTGCCCTCGGTGGTGTTAATTCCGGTCTTGCCGCCAACCGCGGCGTCCACCATGCCGAGCACCGTCGTGGGAATCTGCACGAGCCGCACGCCCCGCAGCCACGTGGCTGCCACGAATCCCGCGAGATCCGTCACCGCACCACCGCCGAGGCCGATCACTGCGTCGCTGCGCGTGAAGTCCGCCTGGCCGAGAATCTGCCAGCAAAACGCCGCGACCTCCACGCGCTTTGCCGATTCCGCGTCGGGCACCTCCGCGAGCAGTACTTGGCCGAACTGCTTCTGCAGTTCAATTCGCAGCTCATCTGCGAGCTTTCCCACCGTAGGAGTGTGCACGATCAGCACCTTATTGACGCGTTCACCCAGCGCCTCAGCGACCCGGTCGGTGAGGCCGCGGCCCACGGTGATGGTGTAGCTGCCCTCACCCGTGACCGAGATCTGGGTGGGGCCTTCGGTGGTGATATCGGTCATGGCGTGCGCGGCTCGTCTTTCGTCTGTGTCGTGTTGGGGATCTGAGTCGTATCGGTGCCTTGCGCATCGGGGGTGATGCGGGGTCCTGATGCTTGGCTTCGTGCGACGAGAGGCTCACCGTACTTGCCACGCCCCTGAGCCCTGGCCCACTGGACCACCCTGCGCGAAAGTTGTTCTTTCGTCGCACGGTCAGTACGGAAGGTGACGTCGGCCACCTCGGCGTAGAACGGTCGACGCGCGTCGAGAATGCGCCCCCAAGCCCCGGGGTCGTCGCGGAGCAGCGGCCGCTTGTCGAGGTTCGCGGTGCGCAACACCGATGCCTGCGTGGTCATGAGCAGTACGACCGGATACTCCTTCAGAAGTTCCCGGTTGCGCTCGGTAATCACGGCACCACCCCCGAGCGCGACAATGCGCGCACCCGGTTCAGAGAGTTCTCTCGCGATGATGTCTGCCTCGATCGCGCGAAAGGCAGCCTCACCGTGCGCGGCGAAAAAGTCCGTGATCGCGCCGTGGCTGCGCGTGAATACGACGTCGGTGTCGATGAACGGGATGCCGAGATCCTTCGCGACGCGCCTGCCGAGGCTCGTCTTCCCCGCGGCCATCGGCCCGACAAACACGATTGCTCGCTCGGGCAGGCGATTCTTGCGTCTTCGCCTAGAGACCCTCCGCTTCGCGGGCGGACGCTCCTCGACGATACTGATCGGCTGCGTAAGCGGCTGCTTCGGTGGCGTCGGCACCGGTCGCTGACCCGCTTCGTCGCTCACGATTCGATGCTGGTTGCGAGCTTCTCCGGAATCGCGGCAAGATAGCTCTTCATGTTGCGCGCCGTCTCCGCCACACTGTCGCCACCGAACTTCTCGGTAACCGCGTCTGCGAGAACGAGCGCGACCATGGCTTCTGCGACGACCCCGGCGGCAGGTACCGCAGACACATCGCTGCGCTGGTGATGCGCTTTCGCCTCTTCGCCGGTCAACACATCGATGGTCGGCAACGCATTGGGTACCGTCGCGATTGGCTTCATTCCAGCCCGAACACGCAGTACCTGCCCAGTGGTCATGCCACCCTCGATGCCGCCAGCACGATCGGTGTCGCGCACGATGTCACCGTCTCGCACGTGCAATTCGTCGTGCGCGGCGGATCCCCGACGCCTGGTTGTCTCGAAGCCGTCGCCAACTTCGACGGCCTTGATGGCTTGAATCCCCATGAGCGCCCCCGCGAGTCGCGAGTCGAGCCGCCGGTCCCAGTGCACGTAGGAACCGAGTCCGGGCGGCAGGCCGTAGGCGAGCACCTCGACGATTCCACCAATCGTGTCGCCAGATTTCTTGGTGTCATCGACCTCGGTCACCATACGTGCGCTGGTGGCCGCATCAAAGCACCGCAGCGGATCGGCATCGAGCACTGCCACGTCCTCGGGCCGGGGCAGTGGCGAGCCTGCGGGCACCTCGATCGGGCCCACCGCGAGCGTGTGGCTCACCAGACGAATACCGAGTTCCGCGAGAAACGCGCGAGCAACCGCTCCGAGCGCGACCCGAGCCGCGGTTTCGCGGGCACTTGCCCGCTCGAGCACGGGTCGAGCCTCGTCGAAGCCGTACTTCTGCATTCCGGCGAGGTCTGCGTGCCCAGGGCGTGGCCGAGTGAGCGCGGCACCTCGGCCACGCGACTTCTCTGACAGCTCGGTCGGTTCAGCGCTCATCACTTCGACCCACTTCGGCCACTCAGTGTTTCCGATGCGAATCGCGATCGGTCCACCGATGGTGCGCCCCTGCACGACACCGCCCGAAAAATTCAGCTCGTCCTGTTCGAACTTCATGCGTGATCCGCGGCCATAGCCCAGCTTGCGGCGTGACAGGTCTTCCCGCACCAGTGCAAGCGAAATGGGTACCCCCGCGGGCATGCCTTCAAGGACAGCAATAAGTTCTGGGCCGTGAGATTCTCCGGCCGTGAGCCAACGCAACATAGGCACTATCCTCCCACACCGGCATCGCGCATCGTGGCGAGGAGGCGCGCCTCGTCGCTCAAGGAGAAGGTCGGGTCACCCCCCACGAAGATTCGCACCTGTGCCAGTGCCTGTTCTACGAGCATGTCGATGCCAGCATGGGCTTCTCCCCCAGCAGCTTTCCATCGTTCAGCCAACGGTGAGGGCCAGGGGTCGTAGGCGACATCGAAGAGCGGAACCGCACTGAGGCCCGCAGGGAGCGCGATCCGCTCGCCCGCGTCGCCAGGAAGCGTCGAGATGACTGCCGTCGCAGCTGCGACCTCGGCCCGCACGCTCTCCTCTGACTCGAACTCAGCCCAGCCATAGCCGAGGACCCGAAACGAACCGCGCCCCGCGGTGGCGCTGCCACGCGGTTCATCCTCTGGCGATTGCACTGGCGACCCGCCTGCACCCGTTCCGTCGAAGCGCTCAGCAAGAGCCATCGCGGCCTGTGGTCGGCGCGCGAGCACCGTGACTCGCTCGGCACCGAGTTGCCGGGCGGCAAGAATCGCCGACACCGCGGTGGCCCCCGCTCCCAAGATGAGCGTGCGGCTGAGACGCATACCGCTGGTTCGCAAGGCCGCGGCCAAGCCAGCCACGTCGGTATTGAAGCCAGCCCAAGCGGGCGCGTCTCCGCCGCCCACCAGACGGAACAGGGTGTTCACCACTCCGCTCTCACGTGCCACAGGGTCGAGCACTGTGCTCAGTCGGTGCGCCTCGGTCTTCAGCGGCATGGTCACCGAGAAGCCGCGCCATTCCTCACCCCGCGTGGCAAGAAATCGCTCGAGACCGGCTTCGCCGATCCTCACGGCTGTATAACGCCAGGGCAACCCGAGCTGGGCGTATGCTGCACGATGGATGCGAGGCGAGCGCGAATGCGCGATGGGGTGACCGAGCACGGCCAACCGGGCCGGCTGGCCGTCAGTCTCCAGCGATGCTGGCACTGTCAGCACCCGCGCCCCGGGTTTGCGATGCACCACTCATTCAGCTCGGCCACCACCTGGTTGTGTTCCTCAATGGTGGTCGAGAACTTCGATTCGCGGGTGTCGAGGTTGACCGCCGCGAAGTAGAGCCAATCCCCCGGTTCCGGGCTCAGCGTCGCCTCAATTGCGGCACGCCCAGGGTTCGCGATCGGGCCCACCGGGAGACCCGGGTTCACATAAGTATTCCAGGGGTTCGGGTCGGCAAGTGCCTCGTTTGACGACCACACGGTGCCTTCTTCGTGCTGCTGAAACCCGTACTGCGCCGTGGAATCCATCTGCAGCAACATACCCGCATCAAGTCGGTTCTGGATCACCCGCGAGACCTTGCCGAAATCCTCTGCTCGGCCGGCTTCCTTCTCGACGATGGAGGCGGTCGTGAGCACACGCTCACGGTCTTCGACTGCCACGCCCAGTTCGTCGAGAAGCGCGACCTGATAGCCAACGAGTGTTGCGATCGCGTCGACTGCGTTGGTCTCGGCTTCGAACTCGTAGGTCGCGGGATACAACCACCCCTCAAGCGAGGTTGCGTTCGCCGGCAACCCAAACTGCGCGGGGTTTGCCGCCGCGGCCTGCAGGTCTTCAAGTGGGATCTGAGCACCGGCCGAGACAATCTCAAGGGTCTGCGCGACCGTGCGCCCCTCGGGAACGACCGCGGTGAATTCGATGCGATTCGCGGGGTCTTGCAGCGCAGCGAGCGCGGCCGCGGAGCTCATCTCGAGGCGCAACTGGTAGAGCCCCGGCATGAACTCGACCGCAGGATTCTGCGCGAGCAGAAGCTCGTAGAACGCCTGCTTGGTCTTCACGACCCCGGCATCAGCGAGCGCCTCGGCAATGTCTTCACCGATCTCGCCTGCCGTGATGGTGATCATGGCCTCGCCCTGACCCTCGCCCTCGTAATCGTTGGTGGTCCACCCGAGTGCCTGAGAAATGCGCTCACCGTAGGTGCCCCACAGCGATGCCCCGGCCAACGCCAAACCACCGAGCAGTAGGGCAAGAACAATCACGACGATCAAGAGTCGCTTGCCGGCCCGCCTTGCGCTCATCCGTGAACTCCCCCATCGCCCGTGTGTTCTTCCGTATTCGCTGTAGGTCCTACGCCAGGTTCAATCGTGGATCCTGGCGCGCGCCCCTGCGCTCGTTCGCTGTCAAGCGCATGCTGCAAAATCACGACCGCGGCTGCTTGGTCAATGATCTGGCGACTCTGTTTGGTGGTGCGCCCGACCTGCCGCAGCAGTCCCTGCGCCGACACGGTCGAGAGTCGCTCGTCGACAAGCCGCACCGTCACGGGCGCGTCGCGACCAGACGTGTGCAACACTGTCGTCACCTGAGTCGCGAAGCGCACCGCGTCCTCTGTCGATGGGGTGCGCTCCCCCCGCATGTTGAGGGGGAGCCCAAACACCAACTCCGTCGCATCATACTCAGTGGCAAGCTCAAGGATCCGCGCAATATCGCTGGTCGCGGCCTCGTCGCGCGGCACTGTTTCCAGCGGGGTGGCAAGCATGCCATGCACATCGCAACGCGCGACACCGATGCGCGCCTTTCCCACATCGATGCCAAGCCTCACTCCGGTGCGCACGTCCGATCCCGCGCTACTCAGCCAGCGCTTGGCGGATCGCCGAGAGCGCCTCGTCAAGCTTGGATGTATCGGTGCCGCCACCCTGCGCGAGATCGTCTTTCCCGCCGCCACCACCGCCGAGCACCTGGGCACCGATCTTGGCGAGCGCCCCTGCCTTGGTTCCGGCCTCACGCGCTGCCTGGGTCGTCGCGGCAATCACGAGCGGCTTGCCTGCAGCCTCGCCAGCGAGCACGACAACCGCCGCGTCATTCCCAAGCCGCTCTCGCACCTGCTGCGCCAATTGTCGAACATCGTCGGGCGATCCCACAGTCCCGAGCGATCCCAAGACGACCTTCAGGTCTCCGAGGCGCTCAGCTTGCGCAAGGAGCTCCGGGATACGTTCAGAGAGCCTCGCCGCTTCCAGCTGGGCGATCTTCTTCTCGGCGGATTTCAACTGCGTGCCGAGGTCTTGCACTCTCTGCACGAGTTCCAGTCGTGGCACCTTGAGTCCGCTCGTCAACTGCTGCACGATGGCCCGCTCTGCAGCAAAATTTCGAAACGCCTCGATCCCGACGAGAGACTCGACGCGTCGATTCGTCGAGCCCACTGAGCTCTCGCTCACCAGACTGATCATTCCGATTTCGGCTGAGCTGCCCACGTGGGTACCGGCGCAGAGTTCGCGCGACCAGGGGCCGCCGATGTCTACCACGCGCACCCGATCTCCGTACTTTTCACCAAACAGCGCCATGGCACCGAGCGCCTTCGCGTCGTCGAGCGACATTTCGCGGGTGAAGACCTCGTGATCCGCGCGAATCGCGAGGTTCGAGATTTCCTCGATCTCAGATTTCGTCTCGGTCGATAGCGCCTCGCTGTGGGTGAAGTCGAGGCGAAGGTATCCGGCTTTGTTGTAGGAACCAGCCTGGTGCGCGTTCGAACCCAACACCTGTCTCAGCGCCGCGTGCACAATGTGGGTACCCGAGTGCGCCTGGGTAGCACCGCGACGGTAGTCGGCGTCGACGCGGGTTTCCGCTCGAGCATCGATCGATATCGTGCCGACTGCGACTTTCACCGTGTGCACGATCAGTCCAGGCACTGGCTTCTGCACGTCGAGCACCTCAGCTTCAAAGCCATCGCCCACGATGATGCCCTGGTCGCTGTCCTGCCCTCCAGACTCCGCCCACAGTGAGGTCTCAGCGAGCACCAGCTCGGCGATCTGTCCCTCGCGGGCTGACGACACGGGTGCGCCGTCAACCACGATGCCGAGCACTCGGCTCTCGTGCGTGAGTTCGTCGTACCCCGTGAACACGGTCTCGCCTAGGCCGCGCAGCTCGCGGTACACCGTAACGTCGGCGCGCTGACCCTTCTTTGCCTTAGCGTCGGCTTTTGCCCGGTCACGCTGCTCGGTCATCAACGCGGTGAAGACGTCGGCATCGACGGCCACCCCAGCCTCTTCCGCGATTTCAAGCGTGAGTTCGATGGGAAAGCCGAGCGTGTCGTGCAGCAGGAATGCGGTATCGCCGGGGAGGTTGGTCTTCCCGCGAGCGGCACCTGAGATCGCTTCGTCGAGGATCTGAATTCCGGAACTCAGGGTGCGCAGGAACGCTTTCTCCTCTGCGTATGCCGCGCGGGAGATGAAGTCGAAGTCACGTTCCACCTCGGGGTAGGCGCTCTTCATCGCGTCGCGCGACGCGGGGAACAGCGTGGCAAAGCTGGTGCCTTCGACACCCAACAACCGCATGGACAGTGTGACGCGGCGCAGCAGTCGTCGCAGAATGTACCCGCGACCCTCGTTCGAGGGGGTGACACCATCGGCGATAAGCATGAGTCCGCTGCGCACGTGATCGGCAATCACTCGCAGGCGTACGTCGTCTGCGTGGTCGTCTCCATAATTCTTGCCTGCCAGAGCGGCCGCGGCATCGAGCACCGGGCGCACCTGATCGATCTCGTACATATTCTCGACACCCTGCTTGATGAAGGCGACGCGTTCGAGCCCCATGCCGGTGTCGATATTCTTTTGCGGCAGCTCCCCCACGATCGTGAAGTCAGTCTTCGACTTCACATCGGTGATCGAGTACTGCATGAACACGAGATTCCAGATCTCGACATACCGATCATCGTCGGTCGCGGGACCGCCGTCGACGCCGTACTGAGGGCCACGATCGAAGAAGATTTCGCTGCAGGGCCCCGCCGGCCCCGGCTGACCGGTCGACCAGTAGTTTGTGTCTTTCCCCAGCCTCTGGATCCGTTCCTCTGGCAGCCCGGCAATCTCACGCCAGAGCCGAAACGCCTCGTCGTCGTCCTCGTACACCGTGACCCAGAGGTCGTTCGGGTCGAACTCGAGCCCACCCGCGGATTCCGCGGTCGTGAGGAGTTCCCAGGCGAAGCGGATTGCACCCTCTTTGAAATAGTCTCCAAATGAGAAGTTGCCGCACATCTGAAAGAACGTGCCGTGTCGGGGGGTTCGTCCCACCTCTTCGATGTCGTTCGTACGAATACATTTCTGTACGCTCGTTGCGCGCGCATACGGCGACGGTACGAGCCCCGACAGGTAGGGCACGAACGGCACCATGCCCGCAACAGTAAACATCAGGCTCGGGTCGTCACTGACGAGCGAGGCCGAAGGCACCACCGTATGACCGTTCTTCTCGAAAAAGTCAAGCCAACGTTGGCGAATCTCGGCGGTCTGCATCGAAATATTGGTCCTTCGTGTGTCGCGTTTCACGCAAATGAGCGGGGAGGCCGCGCCACTTGTGAAGTGGGGCGCGGTGATGTCGCCAGTGTGTGTCGGTCGTTCGCTAGGGCTTCGCTTCGAGCTTCGCCAGGCGCCGCTCAACGTCGTCGAGGACCTCAGAGAACTCTTCCTCGACCTCGTGATAACCAGCGGCCACCGCGTCACCGAACTCCTTCGCCCCACGCCCAACGCGGTCGAAGAATCGTCGACCCTCGGGAGTCTGATTGACGAAGTGCGCACCGACAAAGCCGAGCGCAATTCCGACGATCAGCCAAGACAGTCTGCGCATGTTGTTCTCCAGTTTCTCTATGACCCGCTCAGTCTACCGGGCAGGCTCTCTCGCAGGCTCAGAAAACAACTGAGGGGGTGCCAGCCGGCACCCCCTCAGTTGTTTTCGCAGAACTTAGCGAGCTGCGTAGTACTCGACCACGAGCTGTACTTCACAGGTCACGGGGACCTCAGCACGCTTCGGGCGACGAACCAACCGCGCCTGCAGCTTGTCGAGCTCAACCTCGAGGTAGCCCGGAACCGGGGGAAGAACCTCTGCGTGTCCGCCAGCGGCAGCAACCTGGAAGGGCTCGATGCCCTCCGAGCGGGCCTTCACGTGAATGAGCTGACCCGGCTTGACGCGGAAAGACGGGCGATCCACAATCTGGCCGTTGACCAGGATGTGACGGTGCACGACCATCTGACGCGCCTGCGAAGTGGTACGAGCGAAGCCGGCGCGAACCACCAGGGCATCGAGACGCATTTCGAGCAGCTCGACCAGGTTCTCACCGGTCAGGCCGTCCTGACGACGAGCCTCCTGGAAGGCAATGAACAGCTGTTTCTCGCGGATGCCGTACTGGGCGCGAAGACGCTGCTTCTCCCGCAGGCGCACCGCATAGTCGCTGTCGCTCTTTCGCTTGGTGCGGCCGTGCTGACCGGGGCCATAGGGACGCTTCTCAAGGTAGCGAGCAGCCTTCGGGGTAAGCGGAATTCCAAGTGCCCGCGACAGGCGGGTCTTGGAACGGGTACGCGACGTAGTCGACACGTGTTTCCTTTCAGGTTTCTGTGTTCCCCGCGGCGCAGGACTCGCACCGCGGAATGTCCCCTCGGCCAGGCTGAGCCCGCATCAACAAGTGATGCACGCGACACAGCACACCGTTACGGTGAGGGAACGACCAGTTGCAGAAACCCGGAACCCGGGCGACTGCCGTCGGTGTGTGCGCTCACGGACTGAGACCGCACACGACGTTGGCCAGCGATAATCATATCAGGTTCTCGCGCCCCCGCGTGATTCGTCGGATTTTCTCGAGTCTCTCACGCACCACTCGCTCGTTTCCATGATCGGTTGGCGCGTAATACACCCGGTTCACCAGTTCATCGGGAAGGTGCTGTTGGGTGACCACACCGAGCGGATCGCCGTGCGGGTAGACATAGCCCTTGCCGTGGCCCAGGCGTTTGGCGCCCGGGTAGTGACCATCGCGCAGGGGCTTCGGAACTCGGCCGATCTTGCCTGCGCGCACGTCGGCGATCGCAGCGTCGATCGCCGAGATCACCGCGTTTGATTTCGGAGCGGTGGCGAGATAGATCGTGGCCTCGGCGAGCGGAATGCGAGCCTCGGGAAGGCCGATGAGTTGTGTCGCCTGGGCCGCCGCAACCGCGATCGGAAGTGCCTGCGGGTCTGCGAGACCGACATCCTCCGCCGCGTGCACCATCAGCCGACGGGCGATAAAGCGCGGATCCTCGCCGGCCTCGATCATACGGGCGAGATAGTGGATCGCCGCATCTGGATCAGAGCCACGAATCGACTTGATAAACGCGCTGATGACGTCGTAGTGCTCGTCTCCATTGCGGTCATACCTGAGCAGCGCGCGATCGATCGAGGCCGCCACGATCTCTGCGGTGACCCGCGGAACTGCACTCGTCTCGGCAGCCAGATCAGCAGCGGATCCGGCGACAGCGACAGATTCGGGTGCGTGGTCGGACTCAGGCACACTTGGCACTCCTGCGGCCAGCGCAGAGGCCGCAGCGGCCTCGAGGCCGGTAAGCGCGCGCCTCGCGTCGCCTGATGCCAGGTGTACCAGGGCATCTCTTGCCTCATCGGCGAGTTCCACCACCCCTCCCAATCCGTAGGGCGCGGTCACTGCGCGACGCAGCAACGTGGAGAGTTCGTCATCTGCCAGAGGCTCAAGCGTGAGCAGCAGTGACCGTGAGAGCAACGGGCTGATGACCGAGAAGGAGGGATTTTCTGTGGTCGCGGCGATCAGCGTGATCCACCCGTTTTCAACGCCAGGAAGCAGCGCGTCTTGTTGCGCTTTGGTAAACCGGTGGATCTCGTCGAGAAACAGCACCGTCGCCACACCGAAGAGGTCTCGGTCGTTCAGCGCGCGTTCCATGACCGTCCGCACATCTTTGATGCCAGCGGTTACCGCTGAGAGCTCAACGAAGCGGCGACCGCTTGATTGGGCCACTGCCTGCGCAAGTGTTGTCTTACCGGTGCCCGGCGGGCCCCACAGGATCACCGATACGGCACCGCCGCCATCTGCTGCCTCAGCCGCGAGCACACGAAGCGGCGAGCCCGGCTGCAACAAGTGCTGCTGACCGACGACCTCGTCGAGTGACCGAGGACGCATCCGCACCGCGAGCGGGGCGGTGTGACCGGCCATTGGCTGCATATTCATGCCTTGATGCTAGCGACCGCTCCTGACACTGTGCGCGCGCTGTGGCATAGTTGGAGTGGCATTGACACGGTCGGCGCGAGACGTCGACATCTCTACGATGACGGGTGAATCACGGTGAGTGAAGCGACGAACGAACATCCTTGGGGCCGAGTCGACGAGAACCAGACGGTTTTCGTCCGCGAAGGCGACTCAGAACGCGAGGTCGGGCAATTCCCTGATGGCACCGCAGAGGAGGCGATTGCATACTTCGAGCGAAAGTTTTCCGATCTCGCCGGTCAGGTGACACTTCTCGAGGCTCGCATCGCACGTGGAACAGCCGGGGCTGAGATTGCCGACACCGTTGCAAAGTTGCAGGTACTGCTGACCGAGCCAGCCGCGGTGGGTGACATTGCCGCGCTGCGCGCTCGCGTTGAGAAGCTCAGCGGCAAGGCAAACGAACTCGGCGAGAAGCAGCAGGCTGAACGTGAAGCGGCCAAGCAGGCGGCTCTCGCGCAGCGGGAAGCCATCGTTGTGGAGGCAGAAGGCCTTGCCAGCCAGCCCGAAGCGCAGATCCGCTGGAAAGAAACCAGCCAGGCTTTTGAGGATCTTTTCACCACCTGGCAAACGACGCAGCGCAGCGGTCCACAGGTGCCAAAAGCGCAGGCCGATGCACTGTGGAAGCGCTTCCGGAGCGCGAGGCAGACCTTCGATTCGGCGAGGCGCGCGCATTTCGCTCAGATGGATGCCACGAACAAGGAAGTCAAGCAGCACAAGGAGCGCATCATTGCCGCGGCCGAGGCGCTCGCCCCGCGCGGCATCGATGGGATCCCTGCCTATCGGAACCTGCTCGACGAGTGGAAGGCAGCGGGTCGCGCGAGTCGCAAACTCGATGACCAGCTCTGGGCCCGTTTCAAAGCCGCGGGCGATGTGCTGTACGAGGCGAAGGCCGCCGAGGTCGCGCAATCGAACGAGGAGCATACGGCGAACCTGGAAGCGAAGCAGGCGCTTCTCGCCGAAGCCGAACCACTGCTCGCCGAGACCGATCGAGTCGCCGCCCGCAAGCGTCTCACCGCGTTGCAGTTGCGCTGGGACGAGGTGGGTCGCGTTCCTCGTGAGGCACTCCGCGAGATCGAGGGTGGGATGCGAAAGATCGAAGATCACGTCAAGTCGCTTGAGGACGAGCACTGGCGGAAGTCGAACCCCGAGACGAAGGCTCGAAGTGAGGGCCTGCGCGGCCAACTCGAAACCTCGATCGCAGACCTGGAGACCCAGATCGCTGCCGCGACCGACCCGAAGGCGAAAGCCGAAGCGGAAGCAGCGCTTGCCACACAGCGATCGTGGCTCACCGCGCTCGGCGACTAGAACTTATCCACAGATTCACTAGCTGCCCGATGTGAGGTTCCGTCCGGTCGCACACTGGAGGGATGATCGCACACCCACCAAACCTCCAACACACCCCGGTGCCACTCACGATCCCCGTCCGGGGGTTACCCGACCCACCACGATTCGATCTGTGGCCCGAGGCACTTCGCTCGGCTGAGCAGATTCGTGGAACACTCGTGCCGTGCGGACCCGGACTACGCGGGGTCGGGTGGCCAGATAGCCCGCGCGTGAGGCTTGCGGCACTCGGACCGTGGCTGATTTATGGTCGGATTCCGGCATATCTCACTGCGGCCTGGATCTGGGGTGCTGCGCGGGGCCCTGGGAGACCACTCCGGGTGAGCATGCCCGCGCGAACCCGGAACACGGAGTCGGGGTCGACCCAGGTACGGGTGCAAGAGTTGAGCCTGACAGACGCGGATCTCAGTCGTTTCGGCCCGTTCACCGTCACGAGCCCGCTCCGCACTGCAACCGACCTGCTGTTTGACTCCGCACCGCTCAGCGTTACAGAACTCGTCGCCCTGCGACTCCTCTTCCCCCTGATTGATGGAGGCGCCGCGGCAGTGCACTCTCAGATCCTGGCAACCAGACGACCACATCGGAGACGAGCACTCAGCAGACTCACGCTGCTCGCGGCTGAACCAAGCGACGCGGCTTCGACCCCAGCTCAGGCTGAGTTCATGCGATAGGCGTCGTAGACTCCCTCGATGCGCCGCACCGCGTTGAGCACATGTTCGAGGTGCATCGTGTTGCCCATTTCGAACACAAAACGACTGATAGCAAGTCGCGAGCTCGAAGTCTGCACCGTGGCGGACAAGATGTTGACGTGATGCTCGGAGAGCACGCGGGTCACGTCAGACAGGAGGCCAGAACGGTCGAGTGCTTCGACCTGAATATTCACCAGAAAGATGCTGTGCGAGGTGGGTGCCCACTCCACATCAACGAGTCGGTCCCCTTGCCTCTCCAACGCCAGGAAGTTCTGACAATCGGTGCGGTGAACCGACACACCCTGTCCCTTGGTGATGAAGCCGCGGATCTCGTCGCCCGGCACGGGGGTACAGCACTTCGCGAGTTTCACAAGAACATCTGTAGCGCCCTTGACGACCACTCCCGAGTGCGAGAGGGACTTGCCCTGGCGCAGCGGTGCCGAGACGGGTATTGCGGCGAGACCGGGATCCGTGGAGGCGGCATCGCGATCCACCAGCGCGGTGACTTTTTCGATGACCGACTGGGCAGACACATGGCCTTCACCAACGCCAGCGAACAGGCCAGCCACGTCGACGTAGCGAAGCTGCAACGCAACCTGCTGGATCGCTTCTGAGTTCATCACCTGGTGGAGCGGGAGGTTCTGCTTTCGCAAGGCCTTCATGAGCTCGTTCTTGCCGAGTTCAACGGCCTCCTCACGCCGCTCCTTCGTGAACCACTGACGAATCTTGTTCTGAGCACGCTTGCTCTTCACAAAGTTCAACCAGTCACGATTTGGGCCGGCGTTCGGGTCTTTGGAGGTGAACACCTCGACCACGTCGCCATTCTGCAACCCGGTCTCCAGCGGCACCAGACGTCCGTTCACCCGCGCGCCCATGGTGCGATGGCCCACCTCAGTGTGCACTGCGTAGGCAAAGTCCACGGTCGTTCCGCCCGCAGGAAGCCCGATGACCCGTCCCTTCGGGGTAAACACGTAGACTTCCTTCGCGCCGATCTCAAACCTGAGCGCGTCGAGGAATTCGCTGGGATCCTCGGTCTCGGCCTGCCAATCGGAGATGTGGGCAAGCCAGGCCATGTCATTGGAAAGCGGGGCGCTGCCCCCCTGTCCCTGCTTGTACTTCCAGTGCGCAGCCACGCCGTACTCTGCTCGCTGGTGCATCTCAAACGTACGAATCTGGATCTCGACCGCGCGACCGTCGGGACCGATCACCGTCGTGTGCAGCGATTGGTACAGATTGAACTTCGGGGTCGCGATGTAATCCTTGAACCGGCCGGGAATCGGTGTCCACCGCGAGTGCACAGCCCCCAGAACCCCGTAGCAATCGCGAATGGAGTGCACGAGAACCCTGATGCCAACCAAGTCGTAAATGTCGTCAAAATCGCGGCCCCGCACGATCATCTTCTGATAGATCGAGTAGAGCTCCTTCGGACGACCGGTGACCTCGCCGCGGATCTTGGCCTCCCGCAGATCCTGCTCGATTGCGTTGGTGACCACCCCCACCAACTCTTCGCGTTTGGGGTTGCGCTGGCTGACAAGGTTATCGATCTCCGCGTAAAGCTTCGGCTTCAACACCGCGAACGACAGGTCTTCGAGTTCGGTTTTCATCGACTGAATGCCGAGCCTGTGCGCCAGTGGAGCGTAGATCTCGAGGGTCTCTTGCGCCTTCCGCCTGGCGGAGTCGCCGGTCACAAAACCCCAGGTGCGGGCGTTATGCAGCCGGTCTGCAAGCTTGATCACGAGCACTCGAATGTCTTTCGACATTGCCACGACCATCTTGCGCACGGTTTCTGCCTGCGCAGAATCACCGTATTTCACCTTGTCGAGCTTCGTCACGCCATCGACGAGCATCGATATTTCTTCGCCAAACTCTTCCGTGAGTTGCGCGAGTGAATAGTCCGTGTCCTCGACCGTGTCGTGCAGCAGAGCCGCAGCAATCACTACCGGCGAGACACCCAGGTCGGCCAGTATCTGGGCTACCGCGATCGGGTGGGTGATGTAAGGTTCGCCGCTTCGCCGCTTCTGCCCGCGATGGGAGCGCTCGGCCACGATGTATGCGCGTTCGATAATCGAGAGGTCAGCCTTCGGCCAACCTGCTCGAACCGTACGCACGAGTTGGTCAACCGCGCCCGGTGAACTGGCTCGCGAAAAAATTCTGGGGACGAGCCGCTTCAACGATGACGCACCGGCTTGCGACAGGTCATTCCCTGACATGCCTCACCTCCTGCGTCGTGAATGATTGAACGCTACACCACTTGGTGCCTGCGTCACGAACCGAGCGGGCCTTAGCCCTGCGTCCTGCCCGCCGAAGCTTCGACTGCGTCGGAATCTGACACGCCTTCGGCATTTTGCTGCCCCCTGGCGGCCCGGAGCTTCTCCACGCGAGCATCGTGCTTCTTGATCGATGCCTCATTCTGTCGCAGCTGAACGAAGGTCGGTGCGGCGATGAAGATCGTTGAATAGGCACCCACGAGAATTCCGATGAACAGTGCCAGCGAGATGTCGCGCAGTGTTCCTGCGCCGAGCACTACCGCCCCGATGAACAGGATCGAGGCCACCGGGAGGAGCGCCACAACGGAGGTGTTGATAGAGCGAACGAGGGTCTGGTTCACCGCCAGGTTCACCGTCTCTGCAAATGTCCGTCGCTCGGTAAATTCGCCCGGGGCTGTGTTCTCGCGGATCTTGTCGAACACCACGACTGTGTCGTAGAGAGAGTAACCCAGAATCGTCAGGAAACCGATCATCGCTGCTGGTGTGATCTCAAAACCAGAAATTCCGTAAATACCCGCGGTCAGAATGAGATCGTGGAACAACGCGATGATAGCAGCGAACGACATTTTCCAGGTACGGAAGTACAGCGCCATGACCAGCGCGGCGAAGATCAAGAACACCACGAGCGCGATCAGAGCTTGACGCGTAATGTCCTGTCCCCACAGCGCACCGATATATGAAGAGGTGACTTCAGCCTCGTCCACCCCGAAGGCGTCAGCCAGGGCACCCTTCAGCTCTCGTGACTCAGTCTCGTCAAGCTGTTCAGTCTGTACCCTGATATCGGTCTGCCCCACCAGAGAAATTCGCGGCGCGGAACCGGGAAGCACCTCTTCAACGGCATCCGCGGCGACCTGCTGGTCGCGTGCTTCGCCGCCCTCAGTGTGAATCTGGAACTGGCTCCCACCGGTGAACTCGATGCCAAATGTGAAGCCGCCTCGCAGGAACGGCCCGACGATGGCGATGACGATCATCACCGCGGCGATCGCGTACCAGAGCTTGCGCCGACCGATGAAGTCAATCGACTTCTCGCCGGTGTAGAGCGCGTTCCCGAACTCTGCAAATGAACGACGAGCCATGCTAGCTGTCCTTTCCGGTCGAAGCCGACTGTATCGGCTCTGAGGCACCAGCCTCAGCGGCCTTCCGCTCGGCAATCGTCTGCCGACGGTGTGCTTCCTTCACCGCAGCCTGATTCTTCTTGCCAGCTCCGCTGCTCTTGATGACCGGCGCCCGGAACTGTGCCCGACCGCGATACACGGCTCCCAGTTGTTGCGGGTCAAGCCCAGATGCCGGATGACCATCGCGATAGAACTTTGTTTGAGACAGAAGCGTCATCATGGGGTGAGTGAAAAGCGCCACTACGAGAATGTCAACGATGGTGATGAGTCCGAGGGTGAACGCGAAACCTCGCACGCTGCCGACCGCGAGAAGAAAGAGAATCGCCGCAGCCAGGAAGTTGATTCCGTCTGACGCGAGAATGGTGCGGAACGCCTTCTTCCATCCGTGCTCCACTGCACTTTCAAGCGAGAAGCCGTCTCTGAGCGCATCCCGAATTCGTTCGAAGTACACGATGAACGAGTCAGCGGTGATACCCACCGCGACGATGATGCCGGCCACTCCGGCGAGCGACAGTCGGTATCCCTGCCGCCACGAGAGCAGCGCGAGGAGCAGGTATGTCAGCACCGCCGCGACTGCCAGGGAAGCAACCGTGAGGGAACCGAGTACCCGGTACTGAACCAGGGAGTAGATGACGACCAGAATTAGACCAATGAGTCCCGCCAACAGGCCCGCCTGGAGCTGGTTGGATCCGAGAGTCGCAGAGATGTCTTCCTGGCTCTGCACAGTGAAGCCGATGGGCAGTGCCCCAAACTTCAGTTGATCTGCGAGCGCCTCCGCACTCTCCTGTGTAAATGAACCGCTGATCGAGGGGCGACCGTCAAGAATCTGACCGTTCATCTCAGGAGCAGACACGACCAGACCGTCAAGCACGAACGCAAACTGATTCAGTGGCGGGGTCGCCCCGTACATGCGGGTGCTGATCTCACCGAACGTCTTGGTTCCCTTGTCGTTGAGGGTCATCTGAACGACCCACTGGCCGGTGGTGGCCCCCGTCGAGGTGGTGCCGATCATCGCTGACGCATCCGAGATGGTCTCGCCGCTCATCTCGACCGGACCCAGTATGTACTTGTAGACCCCGTATTGATCACAGGTAATCAGGGGGCGGTCTGTCGCCGCTTCACTGAGACCCAGTGCTTGTTCCGAGGTGCAAGAGAAATCGTTGAACTCCGCAAGCAGGCCCTCGGTAAGCCAAGCCGTGTCATAAGCGGTGTCTGGCAGTGGATCCGGGTCGACGTTTGCCGCATCAGCGTCCGTGGCGGGCTCTTGTGTCGCAGCATCACCGGGCGCGACCTCTCCGGTTACGGCCCCAGATTCGTCGGTGACACTGGTGCCATCGCCAGAAATCTCTGTGTCTGCGGCGGCCTGATCTTCGGCGGTTGGCGCGCTTGTTCCCTGGCCAAGGTAGAGCACCGGGCGGAAATCAAGTTTCGCCGATGCCTCGATGCGTTGCAGAGTGGCCTCATCGGCCTTTCCAGGGATTGAGACGGAAATATTCTGGCTGCCCTGCGTCGTAATCTCCGCTTCAGCTACGCCGGAGGCATCGACACGCTGACGAATAATTGCGACTGCCTGATCGAGCTGCTCACCTGAAACCGACTGTCCGTCGATCTGGGTGGGAGCGAGCAGGATCTGCGTACCCCCCTGCAGATCGAGGGCGAGTTTCGGAGTCCAGGTTGCCTCACCACGCCAGACACCGAGGGCGATGATACCCACGAGTGCAATAACGATGACCAACAGGGCAGTAAGCGAGCGCCTGGCTCGTCTCACAGCAGGTGACTGCGCCACGAATCGTCTACTTTCTGTAACTGAGAGAGGACTGACACAGAGAAGCGGACGCCACGCGCCCGCTTCTCTGTGTTAAATACTAGGCCTTTGGCTTGTCGCCGTCGGCGTCTGGCTGCGCATCGATGTCATTTTTCGGCGCTTCCGCGCTGGTATCGCCCAGTCGTTGGCTGAAGGAAGGATCATCGTCGGGCGCGAGCTCCACGTCTTCCTCTGCGGGAGCGTCGACGGGAGTGACCACCTGCCCGATCGCGTTGCGGTGCACGACGATCGTCGAGGTGCCGCTGCGCACGGTCACCCGGTTCTCTTCGTCGTCAATATCTTCGATCGTGGCGAAGATGCCGGACTGAAGCATGACCTCGGCGCCCGGGCGGAGGTTGCTCTGGAGTTCTTGCATGGCACGCTGGCGCTTCTTGCCATTGCGGAACATGAAGAAGATGAGCACGGCAATGAGCCCAAACATAATGAGCGACATCGGGTCGAGAACCACGGCGATCCTTTCGGTGGGCAATCTGAGTCAGCGCAGCCAGGTTCGGCTACGCAACCCTCACGACTATAGGGTATCCGGTAGCGGAATTCCCGTGTGTTCCCACCCACGCCTGGTTGCCATACGCCCGCGGGGAGTTCGTGTGAGCAAACCGGTGCGCACGAGGAACGGTTCAACCACGGCCTCGATCGTCTCCGCTTCTTCTCCGACCGACACGGCGAGGGTTGAGAGCCCCACCGGCCCCCCTCCAAACCGCTCGACAACCGCCCGCAACACTTCACGGTCAAGTCGATCGAGCCCAAACTGATCAACGTCGTACAGTGTCAGCGCGGCCTGCACCGCCTCAGTATTGCCGGGCGTTCCGTGCACCAGGCTGTAATCACGCACCCGTCGCAAGAGCCGGTTGGCAATTCGCGGGGTGCCCCGAGAGCGACTCGCGATTTCGTCGACCCCGGCACCCGCGATGTCAAAGCCCAGCAGCCGGGCAGCACGATGCACCACCGAGGCAAGTTCGTCTTCGGCATAGAACTCAAGGTGTGCCGTGAACCCAAATCGGTCGCGCAGCGGATTCGGCAAAAGACCGGATCGTGTGGTGGCTCCGACCAGGGTGAACGGCGCAAGTTCGAGAGGAATTGACGTTGCCCCGGCACCCTTACCCACCATGATGTCGATCTTGAAATCCTCCATCGCCAGGTACAGCATCTCCTCCGCGCTGCGCGCCATGCGGTGTATCTCGTCGATGAAGAGCACCTCGCCCGGTGTAAGCGCAGACAATACTGCGGCGAGATCTCCAGCGTGCTGTATCGCCGGGCCCGAGGTCTGGTGGAGGGGCTTGTTCAACTCGGTGGCCACGATCATCGAGAGTGTGGTCTTCCCCAGCCCAGGTGGACCCGCGAGGAGGATGTGGTCGGGAGTTCGCTGCTGCATCTGGGCGGCGTCGAGCAACAATCGAAGTTGCCGCCGCACCTTTGACTGGCCGACAAACTCGTCCAGGGACTCAGGCCTCAGTGCGCCTTCGAATCCCAACTCATTCTTCTCGACCTCCGGTGACAGTTCAACGCTCATCGCGCGATCCTCCCGGATATGCCACGACCGGGGCTTCTCGGAGCCTGGAGGAGCGCAAGTGCCGCGCGAAGCAGCGCCGATGTTTCAATGACGGCACCAGCCTCGACCGCGTCTTGCACGGCAAGTTCGGACTGAGCCTCGCTGTACCCGAGGCCAATAAGCGCCTGAGCGACGTTGGCAACCGCGAGTTCGACGGGATCCACTTCGTGATGTTCGGCGTGCATAGGCACCGCGCTGTGCGGGATCCCGTATGCCTGAGGAGTGACTTTTCCGGCGAGCGAAACCGCGATGAGTTTTGCCGTCTTTGGACCGATTCCCGATACTTTCCGGAACGGCTTCTCGTCTTCGACATGGACAGCGGCCGCGATTTCTGCCGGGCTCATCTGCGCGAGCACGCCGAGAGCGCTGCGGGGCCCAACACCAGACACCGCAAGAAGGTGGCCAAAGACCTCGAGCTCATCTGTCGTGGAGAACCCAAACAATGTGAGGGAGTCCTCTCGCACGATCAGCGAAGTGTGGAGGGACAGCTCCGAGCCAGGGTGGGACGTACCCACGCGGCCGCTCGGAACCTCAACGCGCAATCCGACACCGCCAACACCCACCACCACCCAGCCGGGACCGTCCGAGAGGACCTCACCACGAATTGAAGCAATCACAGGAATACCCTACGGCGCTGTGTCGGCCCCCGGCCGCGCACACGCCGAGAAGTCGAACATACGTACGAAGCGGGGTGTGATGCTGGTTCCCACCCCGCTTCGATTCCCTCGCGAACTAGCGGGCTACGCTTACCGGCTCTGCCTGCGCAACGTTGCTCCGCGACTTGATTGATCGATTCACCGCGCTCACAATCGCTTTGAGCGTGGCGCGTGTCGTGTCGGGATCGATGCCCACTCCCCACAAGCGCTGACCGTCAACATCCAGGTCAACGTAGGCTGCGGCCACGGCATCGCCGCCGCCGCTCATCGCATGCTCCACGTAATCAAAGAGAGTGACCTTGTGGCCAGCGGTGTTAAGTCCGTTAATGAAGGCATCAACCGGGCCGTTGCCTCGGGTGGTGAACTGCTGCACATCATCACCCACCCGGAAGTCAGCGGTGAGTTCTGTTACCCCGTCACCGGCGCTCGTTGTTGCGGTGCGGAACAGCTCGTACCTCCCCCATCGCTCGAAGCTGTCGTCACCGGTCACCGGCAAGTACTCGTCTTGGAAGATACGCCAGATATCGTCGCTCGAAACCTCGCCGCCCTCACTATCGGTGAGGCCCTGCACGACGGCACTGAACTCGATCTGCAGGCGGCGCGGCAAGTCAAGTGAGTGGTCAGTCTTCAGCAAGTAGGCGACTCCGCCCTTGCCCGACTGCGAGTTCACCCGAATGACGGCCTCATACGAGCGGCCGAGATCCTTCGGGTCCACTGGCAGGTACGGCACTGCCCACTCGAGTTCGTCAACCGACACACCGGCGGCCTCAGCGTCGGCTGCCATGCGCTCGAAGCCCTTCTTGATCGCGTCCTGGTGCGATCCGGAGAACGCCGTGTACACGAGATCTCCTGCCCACGGGCTCCGTTCGTGCACGCGAAGCTGATTGCAGTACTCGGCCGTGCGTCGCACTTCGTCGAGCCGCGAAAAGTCGATCTGCGGGTCGATTCCCTGTGTGAACATATTGATGCCCAGCGCAACGAGATCGACGTTGCCGGTGCGTTCGCCGTTGCCGAACAGGCAGCCTTCAATTCGGTCTGCCCCGGCCAGGTATCCCAACTCGGCCGCGGCGATCGCAGTGCCGCGATCGTTATGTGGGTGCAGCGACAGAATCACGTTGTCGCGATGGGCCAACCGCCTGCTCATCCACTCGATCGAGTCGGCGTACACATTCGGAGTGGCCATCTCGACGGTCGCGGGCAGGTTGATAATGACCTTGCGCTCAGGCGTGGGCTGGAATACCTCGATCACTTCATTGCAGACCTCGAGTGCGTACTCGAGTTCGGTACCGGTGTAGGACTCGGGTGAATACTCATAGTAGATCTCGGTATCGGAGCAGATCGATTCGCTCGCGAGACACAACCGAGCGCCCTCAAGCGCGAGCTGCTTGATCCCCTCGCGGTCCTCACGAAAGACAACCTCGCGCTGAAGGATGCTCGTCGAGTTATACAGATGCACGATGGCACGTTTGGCGCCAATCAGCGATTCGTACGTGCGCGTAATCAGGTGCTCACGGGCTTGGGTCAGAACCTGAATCGTCACATCGTCGGGAATCGCGTTCTCTTCGATGAGATGCCTTACGAAGTCGAAATCAGTCTGGCTGGCGCTCGGAAATCCCACCTCGATCTCCTTGTACCCCATCTTCACCAACAGATCAAACATGATCCGCTTGCGCTCGGGACTCATCGGGTCGATCAAGGCTTGGTTACCGTCACGCAGATCAACGGCGCACCATCTGGGCGCTTCTGTGATGCGATTCGAGGGCCAGGTCCGATCTGGCAGATCCACCGGGATGATCTCGTGGTACGGACGATACTTGTGGATCGGCATCGCCGACGGCTGCTGCATGTTCTTCATGGTCTCGTCTTCTCTCGCTCTTGGTTCTGCTCAGCCAACACGAACACCGCGACGAGGGAGGCCTGAAACTAGGACTCGTCGCGGCAGCTAAGGAGAAGCAAACCGAACAGCACCCCCCAAGCATATCACTGGAATTCGCATACTCTTGAGGAATGGTGCGACTCTGGATCCTTGTCACGACGCTTCTCACGACGCTCGGAGTCGTGCTTGTCGCGTCACCGGCACACGCTGATGTCGACGATTTCGTCTACGACAGTTGGCATGTGAGTTATCAACTCGACGTTGACGAGGAAGGTCGAGCAGTGGCTCGGGTCACTGAGAAACTCGTGGCGGTCTTTCCCGACTTTGATCAAAACCGCGGCATCGTGCGGGCGCTTCCCTTGACCTACGAAAAGGCCAATGCCGCACCTCAGGAGATTTCGGTCACCGACGAATCGGGAACAGCCATCCCGTTTGACACCGAAGACGATGGCACCTTCCGGATCATCCTGATCGGCGATGACAACTTCGTGCGGGGCGTGCACACCTATGTCATTTCCTACACGCTGCATGATGTCATTCTCTCCACCGACGATCGCGACGAGTTCTATTGGGATATCGTGCCGATTGAGCGCGCTCAGTCCATCGCCGCTTTCTCCGCTGAGTTCGATATCGCGAAAGACCTGGCACCCCGGCTGACCGGGGCGACCGCATGCTTTACTGGCACGGCCTACTCAACGGAGACCTGCGAGATGAGTGAGGCTCAGGTCGACTCCGGGCGTTCGAAGCTCGCGATTGAACCATTCGCGCTTCCCGGTGGATCCGGGGTGACCATTGGGATCGCATTCGAGCGAGGGAGCGTGGTTCAGCCACCTGTTCGACTCCCAAATCCGCTTCTCGACATCGGACCCGTGGTGATCGGGGCGGCGGCGCTCGTGCTTGGCATCGTGGCCGCGGCACTCGTGTTACTTGAGCGCAGAAGGCGGCGCACACACCGCGGAGTGATCGTGGCTCAGTACGAGGTACCGGAAACCCTTCCCCCGCTTCTCGCCGGACCCATTGCAGGGGAAACCAAGTCGACGATCGCCGCCGAAGTGGTTCACCTCGCGGTGCGCGGTGCGATCCGCATTGAAGACGGCGCCGAGCCCACTGGGTTTCTCAGCAGGGGCAAGCCACAGCCGGTGCTCCGGCTCCTGGATCAGACTCGGGCGGGTGACGGGCTGGATCGTCGCACGATATCTGACCTGTTCGGGTCCGCTGGCGCGGGAGCCACGTTCACGCTTCCCAAGAAGGATGAGCAGTTTGGTAAGAAAATGCTGGCGCTCTCGAGCGATGGCGCGAAGCAAGCGACCAAACGAGGATATCTCGAGCGTGTACGCTCTCGCACCGCGACCATGCTGGGCGCAGGAGCCATAGCACTGGGCGCGGGCGCGATTGGCTTCACCATGATCGGCATTGCACGTGAGAACTGGTTCACGATCCTCATTGCGCTCCCCGTCGGTATCGCCGCGATCGTGCTCGGTGTCATCGGAGTCATGCGGCACACCATGCACACCCAGCGCGGTGCCGAGGCTCGAGAATACCTTGCCGGCGTGCGCGAGTTCATTCGCGTCGCGGAAGCTGATCGCCTCCGTCTCTTGCAGGGCCACACCACCGCAGAGCGCCGACCCGACGGTTCCGTCAACGTGGTGGTGCTCTACGAAAGACTCCTGCCCTACGCGATGCTCTTTGGCCTGGAGAAGGAGTGGGGCAAGGTACTCGAGGTTGCCTACCAGGAGACCGGGGTGATCAACCCCGTCTGGTACCCGGCACTCGGTGCCTACGGCCTGTCGCACCTCGACCGATCGATCTCAAGCTTCAGTGACTCCTTCACGAGTTCCGTGAGCTACAGTTCGAGCAGTTCGGGTGGAACAAGCGGAGGCGGATTCTCGGGTGGTGGTGGTGGCGGCGGATTCAGTGGTGGGCGCTGACTTTCGCCCACACACCGCACAGCTCCTCGTGTGAGACTAAAAGCCAAGCCGACCGAGCGCTTTCGGATCGCGTTGCCATTCCTTGGCGACCTTTACCCGCAGTGACAGGTAAATGCGGCGGCCCAGCAGCGCCTCGATCTCGTGACGGGCCCGCTCCCCCACGTCGCGCAAACGCGATCCGCCCTTGCCAATCACAATGCCTTTTTGACTGTCGCGCTCAACGTACAGGCTCGCGTAGATCTCGAGCAGCCCGTCTTCACGCACCTCGCGATCATCCACGCTCGCGGCAAGAGAGTGCGGGAGTTCGTCCCGCACCCCGTCAAGCGCAGCCTCGCGGATCAGCTCGGCGATCCGGTCGTCCTCGCTCTCGTCAGTCGTCGTTTCGGCCTCATACAGCGGGGGTGATTCCGGCATGAGTGCGAGCAACACGTCAGCCAGCACGTCAAGTTGCTCAGCGGTCACCGCTGAGATCGGCACGACCGCATCCCACTCGCGCAGCGTCCCGATTCGAGTGAGCTGATCAATGATCTCGCTCTGGGTCGCCTGATCAACCTTGGTCAGGATCGCGACTTTCTTCGCACGCGGGAAATCATCGAGTCGATCGTTGATGAATCGGTCGCCGGGGCCAAGCTTCTCATTTGCCGGCACGCACAGCCCAATCACATCGACATCCCCGAGCGTCGCCTCCACGAGAGCATTGAGCCGCTCGCCCAGCAGCGTGCGAGGCCGATGGATGCCAGGCGTATCGACAATAATGAGCTGTCCGTCGGCGCGATGCACGATACCGCGGATGGTTTTTCTCGTTGTCTGAGGCTTGGGGCTGGTGATGGCAATCTTTTCGCCAACCAGCGCATTCGTGAGCGTCGATTTCCCCACGTTCGGTCGGCCGACGAACGAGACAAACCCGGCTCGGTGTTCTGATGTCATGGGTGCCTCAGTTTCTCTCGGTGGTGTCGTCAAGCTTGGTGATTTCACCGGTGTCGGCCCCGACCCAGCGTGCTCCTACAGTGACCAGTCGTTGCCGTTTTCGTTCGGTCTCTCGCGCGGTCAATTCGATGCCCGAGACCACCACGACATCGCCGGTCTCAGCCAACCTGCCCAGGTACTTGGCCACGAGCCCACCCACACTATCGACCTCGTCATCTTCGAGTTCGATACCGAAGATCTCACCCAGACGATCGACCGGCAGACGGGCGCTCACCTGAAACGAACCGTCCTCCTGCAGAATGGTTTCGGGTGCATCTCGATCATGTTCGTCGCTGATATCACCGAGCAACTCCTCGATCAGGTCTTCAAGGGTGACGAGACCGGAAATGCCACCGTACTCGTCGACGACGAGCGCCAAATGGTTCGACTCACGCTGCATCTGGCGCAGCAGTTCGTCGGCACGTTGGAGCTCGGGAACAAAAATGGCTGGCTTCATGATTCGCGTCACCGCGGCTTGCTCCGCCTCATCTGCGCGACGCAGTACAAACCCGCTCGCATCACGCAAATAGACCACGCCTTCCACCTCGTCCAGGTCGCCAGCGGTTACCACTGGCACGCGGGAATGCCTCGATGCCAGCATCAACTCGAGGGTCTCTCGCACCGACTGGTCTGTGTCGATCGTGACCATGTCGATGCGCGGAATCATCAACTCGCGAACCAGCGTGTTGCCGAACTCCATCAGTGAGTGAATGTAGTCTCGGTCATCCTCCTCGAGGAGATCCTGCTCGGTCGCCTGATCCACCATCGACAGCAACTGCTGCTCATCGCGAATACGTACCCCGCCCGAGGTGCGACCCGGAGTCACTCGATCACCAAACCGCATGAGCGCCCCGGCGATCGGGCCAAGAGAAAGTCGCACGAATCGCACAAACCTGGCAGAGAAGCGGATCACGGCCTCAGGGTGATGTGTGCCGACGGTGCGCGGGCTTGAGCCCACGAGCACAAAGGTGATCGCCGTCACGATGAGCGCCGCGAGCAGGAGAGCGAGCCACAGCTGGTCGACCGAATACGCGAGCACCATCGTGATGAGCACCGCGGAGAGGGTCTCTGCCGCCACTCGCGCGAAACTGATTGCATTCACATGCGCGGCCTCGTCGTCTGCGATCGCTCCGATCGCAGCGCCGACGCGCGGAGAGGAGTCATCTGCCAGCGAAAGGAGTTCGGCACGTGAACGCACACCGAGCGCAGCATCGCTTGCGGCCAGTAGGCCACCGATCAGCAAGAGCGCCGCAGCCACCGCAAGGAAGGCCACCACGAGAAAACCACTCATCAGGGACGCTCTCGTACCGCAAAGCTCAAGAGGAGATCTCGCTGCAGGCCGAACATCTCAGCTTCCTCATCGGGCGTATGGTGGTCGAATCCCAGAAGATGCAGCATGCCGTGGGTGAGGAGCACCTGCAATTCCTGTGCGAGATCGTGCCCCGCCGCATCAGCCTGTGCCAGTGCCACCTGAGGGCAAATCACAATGTCTCCGAGCAACCCTGCCGGGGTGAGCGCATCAGAGCGACCCGGCCGCAACTCGTCCATCGGAAAGCTCAACACGTCGGTGGGTCCCGGCTCGTCCATCCACTGCACGTGCAGCTGCTCGATCGCGGCCTCATCGACGAGCATGATGCCCACCTCGGTCTGCGTGTGCACGTGCAACGATTCCAGCACGAAGGACGCGAGGCGCTGGAGTATCGACTCCTCGACAGCAATGCCAGACTCGTTGTTGATTTCGACGCTCACGGTGTTCCTCCCTGGAGCCTGCGTGTTTCTTCGTACGCGGTGTACGCGTCAACGATTCGCCCGACCAGGCTGTGTCTTACGATGTCGTCTGATGTCAGCTCAGAAAAGTGAATGTCCTCGACCCCCCGCAGAATGCGACTCACGATGCGTAGGCCACTCGAGGCGATGGGCAGATCCACCTGGGTGATGTCACCGGTGACCACCATCTTTGAGCCGTAGCCGAGCCTGGTGAGAAACATCTTCATCTGCTCAGGTGTCGTGTTCTGAGCCTCGTCGAGGATCACGAACGACTCGTTCAGCGTGCGCCCGCGCATGTAGGCCAGTGGTGCCACCTCGATCGTGCCACTCGCCATGAGCTTCGGAACAGCCTCGGGCTCCATCATGCTGCCGATGGCATCAAACAGCGGCCGCAGATACGGATCGATCTTGTCTTCGAGCGTTCCCGGCAGGTACCCGAGCCGCTCGCCCGCCTCGACCGCGGGCCGGGTCAAGATAATTTTCGCGACCTCACGGCGCTGCAACGCTTGAACCGCCTTCGCCATCGCGAGGTAGGTCTTTCCGGTTCCAGCGGGGCCAATGCCAAAGACGACCGTGTGCTGGTCGATGGCGGTGACGTATTCACGTTGCCCTTGCGTCTGAGGTCGAACGGAGTGCCCGCGCACCGAGAGAATCGGCTCGCTCAGCACCTGAGATGCAGTCGGACCGTCGCCGCGCTGCACCATGCGCGTGACCTCACGGACGTCGTGCCGCGAGACCGCCCCGGAGCGCCGGGCAACCTCAAGTACCTCTGCGACCACCTGTTCGGCGGCCTTCACCTCGGCGGCGGGACCGCTCAGCGTCATGACGTGGTCGCGCGCGTGAAACTCAACCTGCGGGTGCTGCCGCTCGAGGTCGGCGATGAGCTGATCGCGGTGGCCGAGAAACGAGGCGACATCCACTCCCGTGAGTAACACGGTGCGTTGCAATAGTGGATCACGGGCATCGCCCGCACCCGAAGGTTCCTGGCCGGCAGCCAGGTCTCGTGCGTCAGGTTCAGGAACCAACGATTGCGCTCTCCTTCAGGCCACCCGCGAGCACGTGGGCGTGCACATGGAAGACGGTTTGCCCGGCGTTCGCGCCGGTATTGAATACCAGTCGGAAGTCCCCATCGGCGTGTGTGCGAGCGAGCTGCTGCGCCACCTCGACGATCTCGGCCAACAGACTGGGGTCACCCGCCGCGAGTTCGACCACGTTTGCGTATTCGGTGCTCTTGGGTACCACCAAGATGTGCACAGGTGCCTGTGGGGCGATGTCTGGAAAGGCGATGACCCGATCGGTCTCGGCGAGCCGATCGACGGCTATCTCACCTGAGATGATCTTGCCAAAAATGGTTGATTCTGCCATCCCCCTAGCCTAGCTGGGTTCACTCACCAGCGGCCGAGAGCCGCGTTGAGCAGCGCGAGCCCCGCTGGGCCGGCTGACGAGGTGCGCAGTACCGCGTCGCCAAGCTGCAGCACGTGCGCTCCCGCCGATTCAAGCGCGTCTATTTCCCGGTCACTCAGCCCGCCCTCTGGTCCGACCACCACGACAATCTCGTTGCCAATGACATCGCTGCCCGGGCTGGGACTGAGTCCGCTGCACCAATCGCTGAGGCGTGTGTCCCCGCGAGGGTGCAGCACGAGCACGTGGGTGCTTTCGACCTGGGCAAGTTGACAGAGTCCGTCAAGCGACGCAGGAGCATCGACGAGCGGGACTCGCGCGCGCATCGACTGCTTCGCGGCCTCGCGCGCGACCCGCTGCCACTTGGCAACCCCTCGCCCGGACTTCTCTCCGTCCCAGCGAGACACCGAACGCTCAGACTGCCACGGCACGATCCGATCGACACCGAACTCGGTCGCCTGTTCAACCGCTCGCTCGTCGCGGTCTCCCTTTGCGAGCGCCTGCACGAGCACCAGCAGGTTTTGGACGGGCTCGGCGCGATGCACACTCTCGAGCCGCACCGCAAAGCGGTCGCGATCAACAACCGTAACTTCGCCCTGGGCGGTGGTGCCCGCACCATCGCCCAGGATCGTGCGCTCGCCCACCCGCAAGCGACTCACTCGAACGGCATGCCGCGCCTCGTCGCCACGCACCTCAATGACTGCGCCGACGACGAATTCTTCCGCGGCGAGATCTTCGCGATAGTACAGGTGTGCCATCAGCGACTAGCCCTGCCGGAAGAAGCGATCCCGAATCTTGCCAAACAGGCCCTGCTGAAACTCACCGAGCGTCGGAGGCTCTTCCTTTCGCAGCGCGGCAAGTTGGCGTACCAAGTCCTTTTCGCGGCCCGCAAGCTTCGTCGGGGTCACCACTTGAATCGCGACCTTCAGATCACCGCGCGTCGTAGAGCGCAGAGCCTGAATGCCCCGGCCACGAATCGTGATGATATCGCCCGACTGTACCCCCGCGGGCACCTCAAGCTGAACATCACCGTCGAGTGCGGCCACCGTGTTCTCGGCCCCAAGAATCGCGTCGGTCATGCTGACCTGAGCGGTCGCCAGCAGGTCGTTGCCATCTCGACTGAACACATCGTGATGCATCACCCGGAACTCGATAAAGAGGTCACCGTTCGGACCGCCCGCTGGGCCAACTTCGCCGCCCCCGCGCATCTGCAACCTGGTGCCGGTGTCGATGCCTGAGGGAATATCGATATTCATCGTGCGACGTTCGCGCACCCGCCCCTTGCCCCCGCACTCGACACACGGGTGAGGGATCACTGTGCCGTAGCCCGTGCAGCTCCCGCAGGGGTGCATGGTCACCACATTCCCGAAGAGCGAGCGAACCTGTCGCTGCACCTGCCCGACGCCGCCACATACATCGCAGGTGGCGGGCGACGTACCCGGTTGACAGCAGCTGCCCGAGCACGTGCCACAGAGCACCGCGGTATTGACTGCGATCTCGCGCTGCACCCCGAAAATCACTTCGGCAAGTTCCACATCGACGCGGATCATCGCATCGTCGCCTCGCTCAGCGCGGGCCCGCGGACCCCGCTGCCCCCCACCGAATCCGCCACCGAAAAACGTCTCAAAGATGTCGCCGAAGCCACCAGCCCCGCCCTGGTCGCCTCCCATGTCGTAGCGCTGGCGCTCGTTTGGGTCGCTCAGCACATCGTAGGCGTGGGTGACAGACTTGAAACGCTCCGAGGCGTCTTCGCTCGGGTTGACATCGGGATGCAATTCTCGTGCGAGTCGGCGATACGCCTTCTTGATCTCGTCAATCGAAGCTTCTCGGGAAACGCCGAGCGTCTCATAGTGGTCCGCCACTGTGTGCAGCCTCTCGTTCTGGTGTCTAAAAAATTCAGGGTGTCGTGTTGTGTCAGGTGAATCGGGGCGCTCGTCCCCGACCGCAAGTTTAGGTCTCGTCGAGGACTTTGCTGAGGTAACGGGCGACCGCGCGAACGGTGGAGATATTCGATGCGTAGTCCATCCGCATCGATCCCACGACCCCCAGATTCGACCTCTTGTCTCCGTCGATCTCGTAACTTGAGGTGATAACCGAGGCACCCTCGAGGCCGTATGGTTCATTCTCGCGCCCGATAGAGGCGGCAACCTCTCGTCCATCCTGAGCCATCTCACCAAAAAGTCGCAAGAGGGTGACTTGCTCTTCGATCGCTTCGAGCACCGATGAGAGGTTCCCCGTGAATTCACCCGGGCGAGAAAGATTCGCTGCCCCGGCGATCGTGATCCGTTCGCTTCGATTTGCTTGGAGCTGACTCAGCACCACTTCGAGTACCTTGCGCACGAGCTCCGATTCGCCCGGTTGCGACCACTCGGCGAGGGAATCTAGGAGTGACTGTGCACCCAAAACCGCGGACTCAAGGTCCGTGCCCACAATGGCGCCAGCGAGCCGGTCACGCAACCCGTGCACCCAGGTTTCCGTGACTTGGGCCGAGGGGAGGCTCGCGACTTGCTGCTCCACCACTCCCGTGCCCAAAATGATCACGCTGAGCACCCGGCTCTCCCCCACCGCTACGAGATCGATGTGACGCACCTGCGTGCGCCGAAGAGACGGGTACTGCACCACAGCTACCTGATTTGTCAGCTGCGCAAGGAGTCGAACAGTGCGAGCGAGCGCGTCGTCAAGGTCGTTCGAATCGCCGAGAAAGCGCTCAATCGCGGTCTTCTGCGCGGTGGTCAATGGCCGAATCTTCGCCAGCGTGTCAACGTAGAGTCGGTACCCCTTATCGGTCGGAATGCGACCCGAGGAGGTGTGCGGCGCGGCGATGAGTTCCTCGTCTTCCAGCAGCGCCATGTCGTTTCGAATGGTTGCGGCGGACACCCCAAAATGATGTCTCTCGACAATGGTCTTAGAACCCACCGGCTCGTTCGACGCGACATAATCACCGACGATTGCGTGGAGCACCGCGAGACTTCTATCTGAAACCATGCCACCCTCCCGCCTAGCACTCGATAATACCGAGTGCCAAGTCTACCTGAGCAGCCTGTGCACCACCGTGTCTGCAAGCAGACGCCCGCGAAGGGTCGGGATCACGCGTCCCTTGAGAGCTGCGCGTCCGTCGATCAGCCCATCCGCGATCAGGCTAGACACCTCCTGTCGTTCCTCAGAGAGCAGCACCTCGATGGGGAGACCGGTCGCGATTCTGGTTTCGAGCAGCACCCGCTCGCTCCGGCGCGCACCCGCCCCGAGTACCTCACGTGCGTGGGCAGGAGAGACTCCGGCAGCGATTCGGTCAGCGTAGGCACTTGGATGCTTGACGTTCCACCACCGAGTTCCGCCCACGTGGCTGTGCGCACCGGGCCCAGCCCCCCACCAGTCGGCACCTCGCCAGTAGGCCAGGTTGTGCCGTGACCGAGTTTCTGTGGCGCGCGCCCAGTTGCTGATCTCGTACCAGGACAGGCCTGCTGCGGTGAGCCTGGCATCAGCGACCTCGTACATTTCTGCGTGCGCGTCGTCGTCAGGTGCGGCGATCTCTCCCCGCCGAATTCGTGCAGCCAATTTTGTGCCCGATTCAACGATGAGTGCGTAGGCGGAGAGGTGATCCGGCTCGCATGCAATTGCTGCATCCAGCGAACGCCCCCAGTCGGCGAGAGTTTCACCCGGGGTTCCATAGATGAGGTCGAGACTGACCTGCAGGCCAGCCTCGCGTGCCCACCGCACCACATCTGGAACGCGATCCGGGTCGTGCGTTCTATCGAGCGTCGCAAGCACATGAGGAACCGCGGACTGCATTCCAATACTCACTCGGGTGAATCCGGCATTCGCAAGTTCCTCGAGATAACGTGCATCGACGGAGTCTGGATTTGCCTCAGTGGTGATTTCGGCATCGGCCGCAAGGGTCCACTCTTCACGAATTGTCTGCAGCATAGAGGCGAGATCGCTGGCGGGGAGCAGCGTAGGCGTTCCGCCCCCGAAGAAGACCGTCGATGCCGGGCGCTCAGGCACAGCAGAGAGACGCAGGACCTCAGCTCCGAATCGGAGTTCATGGGAGACCTGCCCGGCGTAGTCCGCTCGCCTGGTTCCCCCGAGTTCGCTGGCGGTGTAGGTGTTGAAGTCGCAGTAGCCACAACGAACTCGGCAATAGGGAACGTGAACGTACACACCGAAGTCGCGACTCTCAGCACCCTGCTGAGCACTCTCCGGCAGAGACCCGTCGGCCGGTGCGGGATCCCCGTCGGGAAGTGCGCCTGGCACGTGCTAGTTGCCGCCGGTTTCAGGGTCGTCCGAAGCCTGTGCGGGGTTCTCCTCAGTGTTCGCAACAGCTCCCGGCGCAAGCGCGGCAAGCTGCTCTTTCGACTGCTTCATGACATAGCGGATCGCGGCACGGCCCTTGAGGCCCAGTAAGCCTGCTGATGGAGCCCACAAGAACCCCCGCACAGTGGCCCACACCGAGTCGTCTTCGCGATGCTCGACAATGAAGGCCTCTTCGCCCACAACACCGTCGGCATCTGCGCTCCCCCACGCGTACCCGACGCGGCGGGGTTCGTCCACCGTGTACACTACACGAACTAACCTGGTCGCCTTCGAGTCTGGCCATACGAGGCGTGCGGTCGTCCCGGCGGTCAGGTAGGGCTCGCCCTCAGGCCCGAATTGGACTTCGGCCGCAGCGGGCACCTCGGGGACACCTTCTTCGGAGAACAAGACTCCGAAGTATTGACCGCCATCGCCGAGTTCGATCTCGGTCACCGCGAGACCCACCCCGCGCGGAGCTGCCCAGGTCATGAGCAGGCTCGATGCCGTCAAAAAACGGTCAGACCCGCTGCCCAGGCGCAACTCCTCCGCATACGCGGTCGATCCTTCCGGAGGGAAACGCAACAGATCCGGGTCAGCTGATGCGCCCACCGCAGCGTAAACAACCTCGTGATCCACGTGTGTGGAGCGGCGGGTCATTTCTTTTCCTTGCCCTCCACGTCGCCCGACAGTGCGGCAATAAACGCCTCCTGCGGAACTTCGACGCGACCAACCATCTTCATGCGCTTCTTGCCTTCCTTCTGCTTTTCGAGCAGCTTACGCTTCCTGCTGATATCGCCGCCATAGCATTTTGCAAGCACGTCCTTGCGAATGGCCCGAATGCTCTCACGCGCGATGATTCTCGCGCCGATAGCTGCCTGGATCGGCACTTCAAATTGCTGGCGCGGAATCAGTTTGCGCAAGCGCTCCGTCATCATCGTGCCGTAGCTGTACGCGTTATCGCGATGCACGACCGCACTAAACGCGTCGACCTGCTCGCCCTGGAGCAGAATATCGACCTTCACCAAGTCAGCCTCTTGCTCTCCCATCGGCTCGTAGTCCAGGCTGGCGTAACCCTGAGTACGGCTCTTGAGATGGTCGAAGAAATCAAACACGATTTCTGCGAGCGGCATTGCGTAACGCAGTTCGACGCGCTCACCGAGGTACTCCATGCCCAGCAAGTTGCCGCGGCGACTCTGGCACAGCTCCATGATCGTGCCGACGTAGTCCTTGGGTGCGAGGATCGCCACGCGAACCATGGGCTCACGGACACTCGCGATTTTCCCGTCTGGATACTCCGACGGATTCGTAACCGTGACCACCTTGCCGTCTTCGCGGGTGACCTGGTAGATGACGCTCGGCGCCGTCGCGATGAGGTCGAGGTCAAACTCCCGGCGTAGCCGCTCAGAAATGATCTCGAGGTGAAGGAGCCCGAGAAAGCCGCAACGGAAACCAAAGCCGAGCGCCACCGATGTCTCTGGTTCATACTGCAACGCCGCATCGGAGAGCTTCAGCTTGTCGAGGGCCTCGCGTAGCACCGGGTAGTCGCTGCCGTCGAGCGGGTACAGTCCCGAGAAAACCATGGGTTTCGGGTCGGTGTAGCCAGGGAGCGCCTGGGTTGCGGGCCGCATCTTCCCGGTGACCGTGTCGCCCACCTTTGACTGCCGGACGTCTTTCACGCCGGTGATCAAGTACCCAACCTCACCTACTGATAGGCCTTTCGTTGGGGTCGGCTCGGGCGCAGAGACACCGACCTCGAGCGCCTCGTGCTCGGCCCCGGTCGACATCATCTTGATTTTCTCGCGCGGGGCCAAACGGCCATCGATCACGCGCACGTACGTAACGACACCTCGATAGGCGTCATAGACAGAGTCGAAGATCATGGCACGTGCGGGTGCGTCTGCATCTCCGGTCGGCGAAGGGATCCGCGCGACCACACTATTGAGCAACTCCTCAACACCCATGCCCGTCTTCCCCGAGACCTTCAGGATGTCTTCAGGTGAGCCACCGATGAGATCGGCAATTTCGCGCGCGACCCGCTCAGGATCAGCAGCAGGAAGATCGATCTTGTTCAAGACCGGAATAATCTCGAGGTCGTTTTCCATCGCGAGGTACAGGTTTGCGAGGGTCTGCGCTTCGATGCCCTGTGCCGCATCGACGAGCAGAATCGCTCCTTCGCAGGCAGCAAGCGATCGTGACACCTCGTAGCTGAAATCGACGTGACCCGGAGTGTCAATCATGTTCAACGCGTAGTGCTTGCCATCAACGTCCCACGGCATCCGCACGGCCTGCGACTTGATGGTGATTCCGCGCTCGCGCTCAATATCCATGCGATCAAGATATTGCGCCCGCATTTCGCGGTCGGGCACGGTGCCAGTGATCTGCAACATACGGTCGGCGAGGGTCGACTTACCGTGATCAATGTGAGCGATGATGCAAAAGTTACGAATCTGTGCCGGGTCCGTTGCGGACGGCACTGGTGGGTTCACGCTGCGTGGAGACATTGCCTTCTATTCTCGCATGGCATACAAGAAAACCCCGCCGAAGCGGGGTTTCCTTGTATGCGCTCTGGGACTTGCTAGAGCGCAGCGACCTTCACCGCGAGCTTGGACTTCCGGTTCGCGGCCTGGTTCTCGTGAATAACACCCTTAGACACGGCCTTATCGAGCTTTCGTGAAGCAATTGCGAGCTTCTGCTCGGCAACTGCCTTGTCGCCCGCGGTGATCGCATCGCGAGTCTGGCGCACGAGGGTGCGCAACTCGCTCTTGTACGCCCGATTGCGATCGGTCGCCTTCTGGTTGGTCTTGATGCGCTTGATCTGCGACTTAATATTTGCCACGTTGGGTGATTTCCTTTGTGTAAAGCCTGGTCAATGATGTTTCGCGCGGTGAGAGAGGGCACCTTGCGAAGAGTGTGGATCACTCCACACGCAAGCCAAGGGCTAAGCCTAGCAGACTACCGAACCTTCCGCCGACCGAGGCGGAGCGGAGCATCCATCCAGGGCGCGACGGAGGCCCGTCCCTCTTCGCTCAGCCGCATCGGCCTGAGGGTCCGACCGTCGACGATGACCACAGTGGTGATGGCGCGCGCGACCACCGCACGAGCGTCACCGGTCTCGTCGACAAGTTCGTAGTGCACCTCAAGGCTTGATCCCCCGAGCTCGCCGATCCACAGCTCGACCACCAACGGGGTTGCGCTATATTCAAGCACCCGCAGGAATTCGATCTGTTGACTCGCCACCAGCATTTTCGGGCCCTCGGGATCGTCGCCACGAAAATGGTGCTCCATCCCCGTAAGCTCTCGCGCTGATCCAAGCCAGAAGACCCGCACTCGCGATTCCTCAAGATACCGCGCGAAGGCGACGTTGTTGATGTGACCATAGGCATCCTGGTCACCCCAACGGAGCTCAATATCGACGTGCGCGCGTGCCATTGCGATGCCCCTAGTTGCGAGTGAGCTTGCGGTAGGTCACACGCGAGGGCTTCGCGGCTTCGGGCCCCATTCGCTCGACCTTGTTTGCCTCGTAGGAATCGAAATTGCCCTCGAACCAGTACCAGTTACCCGGGTTCTCTTCAGTGCCTTCGTAGGAGAGGATGTGCGTCGCGATGCGATCGAGGAACCACCGGTCGTGCGTGATGACCACAGCGCACCCGGGGAATTCAAGGAGCGCGTTCTCCAGCGACTGCAATGTTTCCACATCGAGGTCGTTGGTCGGCTCATCAAGTAGGAGCAGGTTACCGCCCTGCTTCAGCGTGAGCGCGAGGTTCAAGCGGTTTCGTTCGCCACCCGACAGCACGCCGGCTTTTTTCTGCTGATCCGGGCCTTTGAACCCGAACTTAGAAACGTACGCGCGCGAAGGGATCTCCGTCTTTCCGACCGTGATGATATCGAGTCCGTCGCTGACTACTTCCCACAGCGTTTTGTCGGGGTCGATGCCGCCACGGCTCTGATCCACATAGCTGATCTTGACCGTTTCACCGATTTTCAGTTCGCCACCGTCGAGAGGTTCAAGCCCAACAATCGTCTTGAATAGAGTCGTCTTTCCGACGCCGTTAGGCCCGATGACGCCGACGATGCCGTTGGGCGGCAAGCTGAACGAGAGACCATCGATGAGTTGGCGCCCGTCGAAGCCCTTCTGCAGGTTCTTTGCCTCAATGACGATGCTTCCGAGTCGCGGACCCGCGGGAATCTGGATCTCTTCAAAGTCCAGTTTCTTCGTGCGCTCGGCCTCGGTCGCCATCTCCTCATAGCGCGCAAGACGAGCCTTCGACTTCGCCTGACGGCCCTTTGAATTCGAGCGCACCCAGTCGAGCTCTTCCTTCAAACGCTTTGCGAGCTTCTGGTCTTTCTTCCCCTGCACGTCGAGACGCTCGGACTTCTTCTCGAGGTAGGTCGAGTAGTTGCCCTCGTAGCCGATGAGGCGACCACGATCAACCTCCGCGATCCATTCAGCCACATTGTCGAGAAAGTACCGATCGTGGGTGATGGCAATAACCGCGCCGGGGTACTTCTGTAAGTGCTGCTCGAGCCACAACACACTCTCGGCATCAAGGTGGTTGGTGGGTTCGTCGAGTAGGAGAAGATCGGGTTTCTGCAGCAGAAGGCGGCACAGCGCAACACGACGCTTCTCGCCACCAGACAAGTTTGCGACCTGTGCGTCAGCGGGCGGGGTGCGAAGCGCGTCCATCGCCTGCTCGAGCTGGTTATCGAGATCCCAACCGTCGACGGCATCAATGTCTTCCTGCAGCGTACCCATCTCGGCGAGCAGCGTGTCGAAATCGGCATCTGGCTCGGCCATCATCGCCGAAATCTCGTTGAACCGGTCAACCTTCGCTTTGACAGCGATGCCCTCTTCGATGTTTTGGAGCACTGTCTTTGACTCGTCAAGCTCGGGCTCCTGCATGAGAATGCCCACAGTGTAACCAGGCGCGAGTGTGGCCTCGCCGTTTGACGGCGTGTCGAGTCCGGCCATGATCTTCAAAATCGTCGACTTGCCGGCACCGTTCGGGCCGACCATGCCGATCTTCGCTCCGGGCAGGAATGCCATCGTCACATCGTCAAGAATGAGCTTTTCGCCCACTGCCTTGCGTGCGCGAACCATTTGATAAATGTATTCAGCCATATACTTTCGGGCGCCGGGCGCCCATCACCTCTTGCTCTTGCTCAGCGGTTGAATCAAGCCGACACAACTCTACCCGGCCTGGATGGGACTCCGCGCGGGCACAGGGAAACCGCGCAAACCGCAGAACTGCGCTGCGGATCATTACCAATCGATCGGCCTCGTGTTACCGATCAAACATAGATTTTGACCCTCGGTCAAGGCGGGTGCAATGGTGGCGAAGGTGCTCCGATCAGCGGTGACGACCTGACCGATGAGACATTCCCCACCCAGAAGCACCGAAACAAGGATGCTATCTGCGACGAGCCCCGTCTTGCTCCGATCAAAACTCACTTGCATCGCTGCACGGTCAAACCCCGCGGCAACCAGCGCGTCAACAACCGGCCTCCCCTCAACAGCCTCGGTACCCGCCGAGAATTGCCGGAGTACCTCACTGAAGAACGGAAGGTTCGCCTCGGCTCCACCGTCAGGAATGAGTTGCGCGGGTTCCTCCGGAACCAGATCGGGCTCGGTTTCCTGCGACGCTGCATCTGACGGTGTGGGAGTCGCCCGGTCGGCGGTCACCCCGGCGGGGGCGCAGCCTCCGAGTCCCGCTGCGACCGCACCGATGAGCAGCATCGAGCACGCGGTGCGCAGAACTCGGGTGCGGGCTTGAACGACCATGCCCGAAAGTGTATCGAGTCGAGTTGAACCTTGGATGACCGTGGACTCAGCAATTGAACGCTCACAGGTGCCGCGGGGAGCGAATCAACCAGAAGTTATCCACAGTCTCGTGCTCGGCCAATTCGGTCCTATCGGCCTGCGCGAAGCTGGGATCGAGGGAGCCGGGCAAACCCGGCACGGCCAACCTGGCTCCCTCGCCATCCCTGCTTCGTTCGGAGACACAATGCCGAACGAAAGACCCTCACACAAGGAGAAATGACATGTCGAATATCGTTACCGTGGTCGGCACGATCGCGACCGAGCCACGCGCGCTAACCACCCAATCCGGAATCGCGCTCTGTTCCTTTCGTGTGGCAAGTGGCGAGCGCCGGTTTGACCGGGAAAAGAAGTGCTGGGTCGACGGAGAAACCAACTGGTTCACGGTTACCGCGTTTCGCGGGCTCGCTCTTAACGCTCACGACTCGTTTCACAAAGGAGACCGGGTGGTCGTGAGCGGCCGGCTCCGCATCCGGAGTTGGGAGCGCGACGACCGCTCGGGCACGTCAGTCGAGATAGAGGCTGAAGCGCTCGGGCACGACCTGCGGTGGGGTGTGTCGCAGTTCTCCAAGAAACAGCGCGGGGAGCAGCCCGAATCGTCTGCGACGGAGCCACAAGCTCGCTGGGGCACAGCCTCTGGTGAACAGCACACCGAGGCGGGCGCGCGCGAGATCGACGCGCTTTCACCCTTCGCAGAAGACGCGGAACCCGCAGACACCTCAAGCACCGAGAGCTCGGGCAAGGTAGACAACGGATTCACCAGTGCCGGCGAACCCAGCTCAGACGGTTTCGTTCCTATCGCAGCCTGATCGAGCCCATCGGAAACCCCTAGATCAGGTATTCGCGGAATCCCGATCTGACCTTGTTCACTTTCGGCACCGCGACCGCCAGGCAGTACCCTTGGGTCGGGTTCTTGGTGAAGAAGTCCTGGTGTGATTCAGGGGCAGGGAACACCTCCCCCAGGGGCACGATTTCGGTCACGATTGGCAGCGGCCACCACTCAGACGCTCGAGCCTTGGCTGCTTCAAAGGTCTCCCGCTGGGAGTCATCGGCATAGAACATCGCAGACCGATACTGGGTTCCCACGTCTGCGCCTTGCCGGTTCAACTGGGTGGGATCGTGCATCGTGAAGAACGCGTCAAGCACCACAGAGGAGGGAAGAATCGTCTCGTCGAATGTCACCGCCACGGCCTCCGCGTGACCCGTGGCACCCGTGCACACCTGCTCATAGGTTGGTGCCGACGTATGGCCACCGGTGAAACAGGAAAACACATCCGTAACGCCGCGAAGCACCCGGTATGCGGCATCGAGACACCAGTAGCAGCCTCCCGCGAGTACATATGTCGTGGTCATCTCAGTCACTCTCCCTGCATCTGACTGGGGGATTTCCACCAGTTGTCTTCCGGGGTTACCGGTAACCGTCGCTTGTGTTCTGTTGCACGGTACTTGCGCTCAAGGGACTCCGCATCGGCAAGTGATACGTCACGCCCCTGGAGATACGCATCGATGCTGGTGTAGCTGATCCCCAAGTTGGTTTCGTCTGTCTGTCCGGGATGCTCGTCCAGCAGATCAGCCGTCGGGATCTTCTCCCAGAGCCTCTCGGGCGCACCCAACTCTCGCAATAGCTCTGCTCCCTGCGATTTGGTGAGTCCTGCGAGCGGAAGGATGTCTGCGGCACCGTCACCAAACTTGGTGAAAAAGCCGGTGATCGCCTCAGCCGCATGATCAGTGCCGATGACCAGGAGGGAGCGATCGCCAGCGATCGTGTACTGGGCGACCATGCGCATTCGAGCCTTCAAGTTGCCCTTTGTGAAGTCAGAGACCGCCTCACCGCAGGCTTCGGAGACCTCTGCGGCAATTGCGTCTACCCCCGAGGCTATATTCACCGTCACGGAGCGGTCTGCGTGTATGAACGACAAAGCGAGACTGGCATCATCTTCATCATGCTGCACCCCGTAGGGAAGTCGTACGGCAATGAACTCAGCATCGCGTCCACTCGCCCGCAGCCGTTCAGCGGCAAGCTGAGCAAGCCGACCCGCGAGAGAAGAATCTTGCCCGCCTGAAATCCCCAGAACAAATCCACGCACACCAGGGATTGACCGAGCGTATTTCACGAGGAAATCAACGCGCCGATCAATCTCGGTGCGCGGATCACTCACACGCTGGACATCGAGAGCCTCAATAATCTCTTGCTGAGTTTCGCGCATAACGCCAGCCTACTCCGGGTTGATTTCTCTCGTGTTACGCAGCGGAAAGGCATTGGGGACCGAGCAATCCCTTCAACTCCCCATAGAGGTCGGCGGTGACCTGTACGGAGAACGGCACCTCAAACACCCGGATCCCGGTCGGGGTTGTCAAGCGCAGTCGCACTTCGCTGGAACCCGGGTGCCGGATGAGCGTCCCCTTCAACTCTCGCATGAGATGTTCCGTGGCTCGGCGCTCCGAAATGGTGAGCGTAAGCGCAGCGGCATCGTCTTGCACGACCGCGTCGATCGGTTTCACCCCATAGGCGTGCACGGTCATCCCATCGTCACGCGAGTTCACCTTCCCGCGCAGGGCGACAATCGAGTCGGCCTGCAGGAGGCTCCCAAACTCGAGATACGACTTACCCATAAACAGTGCTTGGATCTCACCACTAAAATCTTCAATCGTCACCATGCCGTAGACGTTGCCTGACTTCGCAGTGCGATGTTGCACGCTCGTCAGGAGGCCGGCAAGCACGACGGTTTCGCCGTCGTAGTTCGCGTCCGGGTTTGACACCTGCTCGATCGTTGCGGAGGCTTCCTTCGCGAGTGCCGCCTCAAGGCCACGCAACGGGTGATCCGAGACGTACAGGCCGAGCATTTCACGTTCGAACGTGAGTTTGTCCTTCTTTGTCCACTCGGGACGATCGGGAACAAGTGAATGAGTCTCACCCGCATCACCGTCAGCTGCGTCCGCTGCGTCCGCGAAGAGACTGTCGAAGTCGAACCCAACGTTTCCATGTTCGGCGTCACGCTTGTTTTTCACCGCAGACTCGACCGCACCCTCATGAATCTCAACGAGAGCGCGTCTCGTGGCACCCAGGGTGTCGAACGCACCTGCCTTGATCAAAGACTCGATGGTTCGCTTGTTCAGGACTGACATCGGCACGCGTTTGAGGAAGTCGTGAAAAGACTCGAAGTCTCCGTCCGCTTCACGAGCGCTGCGAATGCCCTCGACGACGTGAGCTCCCACATTTCGAATCGCGCCCAGGCCAAACCGAATGTCTTCGCCCACTGCTGCGAAGTTCGCAAACGAGGCGGCGACGTCGGGGGGCAACACCTTGATGCCCATCCGTCGACATTCGTTGAGGTAAATGGCGAGCTTGTCTTTTGAATCTCCGACGCTCGTCAAGAGCGCGGCCATGTACTCGGCCGGGTAGTGGGCTTTGAGGTAAGCGGTCCAGTAACTCACCACTCCGTAGGCCGCCGAGTGTGCCTTGTTAAAGGCGTAATCGGAGAATGGCAGAAGGATGTCCCACAACGACTTGATTGCAGGGGCGGAGAAGCCTCGCTCTGTCATTCCTGCGGAGAAGCCAGCATACTGTTTGTCGAGTTCCTCCTTCTTTTTCTTTCCCATCGCCCGGCGCAAAATATCGGCCTGACCGAGCGTGAATCCCGCCACCCGTTGGGCGATCGACATCACCTGTTCCTGGTAGATGATGAGCCCATATGTGGTGTCGAGAATCTCGCGCAGCGGCTCCTCAAGTTCCGGATGGATCGGGGTAATCGGTTGGAGACCGTTCTTGCGCAGCGCATAGTTTGTATGGGAATCGGCGCCCATCGGACCCGGCCGATAGAGCGCCAGCACCGCTGAAATGTCTTCGAAGTTGTCAGGCTTCATCAGCCGAAGCAAACCTCGCATCGGCCCACCGTCAAGCTGAAAAACTCCGAGGGTGTCTCCCCGTCCGAGAAGCTCGTACGAGGCTGTGTCGTCAAGCGAGAGCCGTTCGAGGTCGAGCTCCTCGTTCCGGTTCAGCCGAATGTTCTCAAGCGCGTCAGAGATGATCGTGAGATTACGCAGGCCAAGAAAGTCCATCTTGATCAGGCCCAGGTTCTCACACGTCGGGTAATCAAACTGGGTGACGATCTGTCCGTCCTGATCCCGTTTCATGATCGGGATGATGTCAATCAGCGGGTCACTCGACATGATGACCCCCGCAGCATGCACCCCCCACTGCCGCTTGAGCCCCTCGAGACCTCTCGCCGTCTCGTAGACGGTCTTCGCGTCGGGATCGGTCTCCAGCAAGACACGAAACTCAGCGGCTTCTTTGTAGCGAGGATGGCTGGGATCGGTGATCCCAGACAGGGGAATGTCTTTCGCCATCACCGCCGGAGGCATCGCTTTGGTGAGCTTCTCCCCCATCCCGAAGGGGAACCCCAACACGCGAGAGGCATCCTTGAGCGCCTGCTTCGACTTGATTGTGCCGTAGGTGACAATCTGCGCAACCCGCTCGTCACCGTATTTCTCGGTGACGTATCGGATGACCTCGCCGCGGCGCCGATCATCGAAATCGACATCGAAGTCGGGCATCGAGACACGGTCCGGGTTCAGGAACCGCTCGAAAATCAGCCCGTGTTGCAACGGATCAAGATCGGTGATGCGCATCGCATAGGCGGCCATAGAGCCCGCCCCTGATCCACGGCCGGGTCCGACGCGAATGCCGTTGTCCTTCGACCAGTTGATGAAGTCGGCGACAACCAGGAAGTAGCCGGGGAAGCCCATCTGGAGAATGACTGTCGTCTCATATTCGGCTTGCTTGCGCACGACATCGGGAATACCTTCCGGGTACCGGTAGTGCAGGCCCCGCTCAACCTCCTTGACGAACCAGCTCTCCTCAGTCTCCCCGGCGGGCACAGGGTATCGCGGCATGTAGTTGGCGCTCGTATTAAACTCAGACGAGCACCGCTCGGCGATCAGCAACGTGTTATCACAGGCTTCAGGCAACTCGCGGAAGAGGTGGCGCATCTCTGCGGCGGATTTCAGGTAGTACCCATCACCGTCGAACCGAAACCTGTTCGGGTCGTCGAGTGTGGATCCTGACTGCACGCACAGCAAGGCGGAGTGTGCCTCTGCGTCAGACTGATGCGTGTAGTGCAAGTCGTTGGTCGCGACCAGAGGGATGCTCAGGTCACGGGCAAGTTGAATCAGTTCCTTCTGCACCCGGCGCTCGATATCGAGGCCGTGGTCCATGATCTCGCAGAAGAAGTTGTCTTTTCCAAACAGGTCCTGAAACTCCGCGGCCGCTTCTCTCGCCTCGGCAACCTGGCCGAGGCGTAACCTGGTCTGAATTTCACCCGACGGGCATCCCGTCGTGGCAATGATGCCCCGAGAATAGGTCTGCAGGAGCTCTCGGTCCATCCGCGGCTTGAAGTAGTACCCCTCGATCGAAGCCAGGCTCGAAAGGCGAAAGAGATTGTGCATGCCTTCGGTGGTCTCCGAGAGCAGCGTCATGTGGGTGTAGGCGCCACCTCCCGAGACATCATCTCCGCCTCCAGAGCCCCAGCGGACGCGCGTGCGATCGCCGCGTGCGGTACGCGGCGTGAGATAGGCCTCAATACCGATGATGGGTTTGATACCGGTGTCTCGCGCCGTCTTCCAGAAATCGAATGCGCCGAAAGTGTTGCCATGATCGGTCACCGCGATCGCAGGCATTCCCTGCTGGTGCGCCGCCTCGATCAGCGGTTTGACCCTGGCAGCGCCGTCGAGCATCGAGTACTCGCTATGCACATGCAAATGCACAAAACCGTCTGCGTCACCCACGGTCGCCGCCTCTCAGATCTCGAACCTCCAGGGTACCGGTCAGAGAGCCGCTCACTCCCTCAGGCTGCCCGAGTGGATCTGCTAGACGCCCTGCAATACATCAAGCGCATGCTGAAGATCGGCGGGGTAACTGGACTTGAACTCGATGTACTCCCCCGAACCGGGATGCTTAAAGCCGAGCTTCATCGCGTGCAGCCACTGACGCTGCAGTCCAAGCTTTTCCGTCAACGTTGGGTCGGCGCCATACATGCTGTCGCCCACACAGGGATGTCTCTGAGCTGACATGTGTACCCGGATCTGATGGGTGCGTCCGGTCTCGAGCTCGATCTCCAAGAGTGAAGCGTATGGAAAAGCCTCAAGGGTGACGTAGTGGGTCACCGATGGCTTCCCGTCGCGGATCACCGCGAACTTCCACTCGGATCCCGGGTGCCGCCCGATCGGACCTTCGATCGTTCCGGCGAACGGATCAGGATGTCCCTGCACCACCGCATGATAGATCTTGTCAACCTCACGGTCGTGAAACGCACGCTTCAGCTCACTGTATGCCCGCTCGCTCTTGGAAACCACCATCAAGCCGCTCGTTCCCACATCGAGTCGGTGCACGATTCCCTGACGTTCAGCTGGGCCAGAAGTTGCGATCCGGTAGCCCGCACCTGCCAGTGCTCCGAGAACTGTCGGACCTTGCCAGCCGAGCGACGGATGAGCGGCGACCCCTGCGGGCTTATCAATCACCACAATGTCATCGTCGTCATGCACGATCTTCAAGTCGGGAACGACCACCGGTATGATCTCGGGGCCGCGCCGCTCGTGCCAGGTGACCTCCAGCCACCCGTCAGCGCTCAGCCGGTCGGACTTCCCCAGCTCTCGCCCATCCAGTGTCACTCCGCCTTGCTCGACGATTTCCGCGGCGAATGTGCGCGAGAATCCGAGAAGCGATGCAAGCGCAGCGTCTACCCGTTTACCCGCGAGTCCGTCAGGCACCTGAAGTGATCGCCGCTCCATTACGCGGACTCCTTCTGAGCGGAGGCACGCTTCGCCCGAGGAGAGCCGTCCATAGGTAGACCCAGGAGGGAGATGAGGATAAACAGACCCATTCCGACCACAATCGCCATGTCAGCAATGTTGTAGATCGCGGGAATCATCCACGGAGTTGAGATGAAATCGATGACGTGACCGACCGGAAATCCAGGTTCTCTGGTCAAACGATCCGTCAAGTTTCCGAGCACACCTCCCAGGAGTAGCGCGAAAAACAATGCCCAGGAGCGAGACCCGAGTCGTTTGATCTGCCACACAATCACCACGACAACAACCGCAGCCAGAATCGTGAATATCCAGGTCGCACCGCTCGCCATCGAAAACGCCGCACCTGGGTTGCGCACGAAGTACCACTGCAGGAATTCCCCCAGCACAGGAACTGGTGTTCCCTCAGGGAGGGTACTGACCACCCAGTTTTTCGTGAGCTGATCTGCCAGGTACACGACAATCGCGACGCTAAGCAGCAGGTACGACTGCATACGGCGTCGCGTTGTCGGGACGAAGGCTGCCGGGGAGAGGGCCTCCGATTCGGGTGCGTGAGTCACGCCCCGGGACTACTCGAGACCCTGCGGTGCGCCGTCAGGCTCGGGAGAGCCGTCAAGACCGCGCAACTGCGACTGAATGTAGGAACGCAGCGTGCCACGGTAGTCGGACTCGAACTCGCGCAACTCTTTAATCTTGTCCTTCAGTCCCTGACGTTCTTCACCCAGGATGCGCAATTCTTCTGCACGCTGCAACTGAGCTTCCTCGACCAGGCGCTTGGCCTTAGTCTCCGCCTCGTTTACCAGGAGATCGCGTTGCGTCTCTCCCTCGTGCACGTACTTGTCATGCAACTCGAGTGCCAACTGCAGCATCGCGCTCGACTTGACCGCGTCTGCCGGGTTTGTTCCAGAGACGGATTGCATCTGAGTGGCCATTGGTGCCGGGGCATCGACAACAATAGTCTGCTCGGAAGGCTTACCTTCTTCGCCCAATGCGGCCTCGGCCTGTTCCAGCTGAGCGGTCAGTTCTTCGACGCGAGCATTCGCCTCGTCAAGCTGCTGCTGGAGCTCCGCCTTTTCCTGCTCGTGCTGGCGAAACTGTTCAACGATCGTGTCGAGGAAGTCATCGACTTGATCAAGATCGTAGCCGTCGCGGAACTTCGTGATTGTGAACTTCTGGTTCACAACCTCTTCGGGTGTCAAGGCCATCGTGAATATCTCTTTCGTTGGGGAACCACTGGGGTGGTGTCACGTTAACGGTAGCAAACAATCCCTGTTAGACGGGGATCAGGGCGATGAGGATCCAGCAAGCGAACATTGTCAGCATCCATCCGAGGTCAAGCGAAATCTGCCCCAACCGGATTGGAGGCAGGATTCTCCTGAAGAGTTTGATCGGTGGATCGGTCAGCGTATAGACCAGTTCTATCAGCACGAGCACGAACCCTCGCGGCCGAAACCTGGGGTTCAACACCATGATCCAGTCGAGAATGAATCTTGCCCAGAGGACATAGGTGTAAATACGAAGCAGCCACTTCAGAGTAAGCAGAATGACTGCGAGTGCGATCGCCACCGGGAATTACGCTGAAGGACTCACGAAGAATGATCCATCCTCATTCTTCGTGCCCTCGTCACCGCTGACGGCAATGTGCTCGGGCGACAGCAAGAACACCTTACTGGTCACTCGCTCAATTCGACCGCGCAGACCCATGGAGAGACCGCTCGCAAAGTCGATCAGTCGTTTGGCCTCAGCCTCATTCATACGAGAAAGGTTCAGAATCACGGGAACTCCCTCTCGGAAGCTCTCTGCCACGACAGTGGCATCGCGATACTCGGTGGGGTGAACCGTCAGGATTTCATTCATGGTCTGTGCTGCCGGCATCCGCACCGGTGTCACCTTTCGCAGCGGGGTCACTGGTGCGCGCTGGGGCGCGGGGCGCGCAGCGGTATTCGCAGGCGCTTGAGCCTCCGACTGGTACTGCGGCTCGTTCCTCGCGGTGCCTTGCTCGTCGAGGTCCTCCTCGGCGAGACCGAGGAACACCATGGTCTTCTTCAGTGGATTGCTCATGATTACTTCCTAACGATCTCAGCGATCAGATTACTTTCGACCCTAGCCCGCGACCGGACGATTTCCCGTGATTGCGCTCCCAATTCGCAGGTGTGTCGCCCCTGCCGCAATTGCTTCCGCATAGTCGTGAGTCATGCCTGCAGAGATACTCGTGGCTTCCGGCGCGAGGGCCCTCACTCGATCCGAGTACCCACGGAGTCTCGCAAACGCGCGAGCAGCGTCTTCTTCCTCGGGCAGCGGAGCGACCGCCATAACGCCTTGTAGGCGCAGTGTGGGTGTCTCCAGGATGCGTTCGGCAAGTCGTTCGAGTTCTTCGGGAGGAGCTCCGCCACGGCTCGGGTCGCTCGTCAGGTTGACCTGCACAAACGCGTCAACGGTCCGTTCAATTCCCGCGAGCGCATCCACGAGCCTCTCCCGATCAATCGAGTGGATCGCGTGTGCGTACTGGGCCGCCTGCCTGGCCTTCTTGGTTTGCAATTGACCGATGAAGTGCCAACGGAGATCGAGATCCTGCAACTCGGCAGCCTTCGTCTGCGCTTCCTGATGCCGGTTCTCTCCGACGTCTTGTACTCCCAGCGAAGCCAGGTTCCGTACCAAGCTCGCCGGATGGAACTTCGTCACCACGATCACTGTGAGTTCCGCGGGGTCCCGGCCGGCAGACCTCGCGGCTTCCCCGATGCCAGATCGAACGCTCTCAAGTCGCGAGGCGAGCAGAGCCCGCTCCGACGACCCGTCAGCCATGCCTTCGTCTGTCACGCCCGTATTACCGCAGGAACTCGGGGATATCGAGATCGAGATCCTCGCCGTCGAAGGCGGGGTCCGAAAGGTGTTCCTCCACCGGCGGGTTGCTGATGGCCTCTCCAAACTCAAGCGGCGAAGAGTCAGACTGGCTCGCACCCGATCCAAAGCCGTTGGCAGAGACGCCGGCGGCCGTAGGCGCGAAATTCTCGATCGTCTCAACGCGGTTCGCTCGGCGTCCACGTTCTGGACGGTTCCCTTCGCTTCCCGGTTCGGTATCGAATCCAGCGGCGATCACCGTGACACGAACCTCATCGCCGAGGGTGTCATCGATTACGGTGCCAAAGATAATGTTTGCCTCAGGATGCACGACATCATGCACAAGCTGAGAAGCCTCAGTGATCTCGCTGAGCGCCAAGTTGGATGATCCCTGAATTGACAGGAGCACACCGTGTGCGCCTTCAATTGATGCCTCGAGCAGCGGAGACGCGACCGCCAACTCCGCCGCCTTGATTGCGCGATCTGCGCCTCGCGCCGACCCAATACCCATGAGTGCGGATCCAGCACCCTGCATCACTGATTTTACGTCTGCGAAGTCAACGTTGATGAGGCCTGGCGTTGTGATGAGATCGGTGATCCCTTGCACACCCGCGAGCAAGACCTGATCGGCGGCGGCGAACGCCTCGATCATGCTGATTCCCGGTTCGCTGATCTCAAGGAGACGATCGTTCGGCACGACGATAAGCGTGTCGACAGCCTCGCGTAGCGCGTGGACACCTGCATCTGCCTGTGCCGCACGCCGCTTGCCCTCGAAGCTGAACGGGCGAGTCACCACACCAATAGTGAGTGCACCGACTGAACGCGCAATGCGAGCCACGATGGGAGCCGCTCCGGTGCCGGTACCGCCACCTTCACCCGCGGTCACGAAGACCATGTCGGCTCCGGTGAGAGCTTCTTCGATCTCGTCGGAATGATCCTCGGCGGCGCGGCGGCCGACCTCGGGGTCAGCACCTGCGCCCAAACCGCGGGTCAGCTCACGACCAATGTCAAGTTTGACATCAGCGTCTGTCAGCAAGAGTGCTTGCGCGTCGGTATTGACGGCAATGAATTCGACGCCGCGTAGCCCGAGCTCGATCATGCGATTTACCGCATTGACCCCGCCTCCGCCGACGCCGACAACCTTGATCACTGCGAGGTAGTTCTGGTTCGATGACACGTGGGTCCTTCCCCTCAACCCTCAACCTCTACCTGAAGGTGAAAGTTAGTATTCGGGTATACGTTTACGAACCCCAAGCTATGTTCTTGAGAGCCAGAAAGTCGGCCGACACTCCGAGAGTGGACTGACTTTATCCCGAAAGACAGGTCGACTCGAGCAACCGGCAGGTCGCAAGGACTCAGCGAGATCCGTGTTAGCGGAATACCGGTGACTCTGGTGAGGCGACGTCAATCACCGAGACCGTACCAATCGACGTGAGCATCGCACGCAGCACTGCGGCTTTGCGCTGCGTATTGGCATCATCGCCCCAGATCACGCGCGTTCCGCTCGTGAGCGTGAACTCGATGTCTTGCCCGCTGGATGCCGACACCGCCGCGAACTGTACACGCAAGTCCGTCGGCATGTCGCGCACAACTTTGGCTGCTGCGGCGAACGCTGGTGACGCGGTATCGATGACCGACCCAGACCCGAGGGGTACTCCCTCCGGTCGCTCCGCCGATGTCGCCACGAGTACGCCCGCAGGATCGACGAGAACGAATTGACCCTCGCGTTCCAGGGCAAGAACCGGGTCGCGCTCCTCGATACGCACAATGAGCGTGTGCGGCGGGATTCGCTCGATCGCGTAGCGTTGAATCAAGGGAAAAGGCTCAAGTGCACGATGCACCTCCTGCTCATTCACCAGCGCCAGCGGAACACCTTCGAACCTGCCGAGGGCTCCCGCAAGTTCCACTGCATCGATGCGCGAAGTACCAACAACCTGCACCTCCTGCACAGACATGATCGGCGTGAATACCCCAACGGCCACGAACAACGCGAGGGCGACAACAGCAGACCCAGCGATCACCCACACACGTCTGCGCTTTCGCACGTGCGCAGTGAATCGACGCTGGTCTCTCCGCTCACGTGCCCTGCGCGACCGCTCCGCGCTCCGCAACTGGCGTCCTGCCGCTCGAACCGGGTCTTCATTCTCGTCTGAGGTAGCCACTGAAAACCGGCGCAGCGGATTCCATGCAGACGGCACGGCCTGCATGTCTGGCTCGTTGGGTTGCACCACTTCAGCGCGCACCGGTTCAGCTCGCACCGCTTCGACCGGGCCCGTCAGTGCATCACTTGAGGCGTTGCCCTGTTCGCTCGGTTCGCTCGGTTCGCGTGTTTTTCTTTGTTCGCTCGACTCTCTTGCTGCGCCCGGCACTGATCGCGCACCCTCGTCGAGCCGTGGTGCGTCTCCCCGGTCAAAACCACCGGGGCGCTTCACTGAGCCTCAGGCTCGAACCGGTCGCGCAGAGCCGCGACAACCTGCGGAATGATCTGGTAGACCGTGCCACAACTCATCGTGATCATCACGTCTCCAGGCCGTGCTATTTCGGCGAGATGGTCGGCTGCGAGTTGCCACTCATCGATGTAGGTCACCAGGTCGGGCTCCACGAAGTCGTCAGAGACGAGCGCACCGGTGACCCCGACAACCGGGTCCTCCCGGGCCCCGTCCACAGACAGGACGACCGTGTAGTCGGCACCGCGTTCAAGCGCCTCCGCGAACTCACGATGAAACATTTGTGTCCGGCTGTATAGATGTGGCTGGTGGATCGCGATGAGTCGCCCATCCCCCACGACTGCGCGAGCGGAATCGAGCAGGGCAGCGACCTCAGTCGGGTGGTGCGCGTAGTCGTCATACACACGCACTCCCCCCACTTCGGCATGGAATTCGAAGCGACGCTTCGTGCCGCCGAACTGCGCGATGGCGGCGAGCGCCGCGGCAGCGTCGTAGCCAAGCCCCGTGATCGTCGCGAGCGCGCCCAGCGCGTTTATCGCATTGTGTCGGCCGAAGACCCTCAGTTGCGCCTCGTACTGCACTCCATCGACCTCCGCTACGAACCTCACGGGCCCGGAGTCGTCGATCGACACCAGCCGAACGTCGGCATCCGGATGTTCACCGAAGGTACGGATCGGGACGGCTGACTGGAGCGCTGCGTGTACCTCCTGTGCACCCGGATCATCGGCCGAGATCACCACGAGTTCGCTGGCCCCGTGCGCAAAATCAACGAACGCCTGCATGAACGCCTCGCGGGAGCCATAGAAATCGAGGTGTTCGGGATCCACGTTGGTGATGAGCGCAACCCGAGTGTCATACAGCAGAAACGACTTGTCAGACTCGTCAGCCTCGATCACGAAGAGGTCATCGCTTCCCGCGCCTGAGCTCACTCCGAGCGACTCAATGATGCCGCCGTTCACGAACGAGGGAGCGACTCCCAGGCCCTGCAGCCCGGTGACCACCATTCCAGTCGACGTGGTTTTTCCGTGGGCTCCGGCCACTGAGACGACTCGCCGGCCGCGCGCCAGCCAGGCGAGCGCTTGAGAGCGGTGCAGCACGGGAAGCCCGTGTGCGAGCGCGAATTGATACTCGGGGTTGTCTTGCCAGAGTGCACCGGTGACCACCAGGGTATCGGCATCACTGACGTTCTTCTCGTCGTGTCCGATGGCCACGGTGATCCCGAGCTCTTGCAACGCACGTGTGCTGTAGTTCGCACTGCGGTCGCTCCCGGTGACCCGCACGCCAGCTTGGTGCATCATGCGCGCAATGCCGCTCATACCCGACCCGCCAATACCAACGAAGTGGACGCGACCCAGGTGCTCCGGAATCTTCATGGTGAGGTCGGGATAAATCATGGGTCCTCCTTCAACGCGAACACCCTAGGCTACCGCCTCTTGCACCAGTTCATAGAGCCGCTCGGTGCCATCTAGCGCGCCCGATGACCGAGCTTTCTCGCCCATGTCGGTGAGTCGCCTCGAGTCACCAAGGAGCGGCAGCAGCGATTGACGAATCCAGTCGGGGGTCAGATCAGCGTCATTCACGAGCAGCGCGCCGCCGGCTCGCACCGTTGCTCGCGCATTAAACCTCTGCTCGCCATTGCCAGGTCCGTAGGGCACAAGAACGGCCGGAATCCCGAGACCCGCGAGCTCGCTCACTGTCGTTGATCCTGCCCGCGAGACGGCGAGATCGCACGCCGCGAACGCCAAGTCCATCCGATCGCAATAGCGAATGATCGTATACCCCGGCACCTCAGGGTCTTCAAGTTCGGTCAAGCCTCCCCAGACGTGCAAGGCCTGAGCCCCGGAAGCGACGATCGCCTTGGCCGACCCTGCGATGCCTTGATTCAGAGCCCTCGCACCGAGCGAGCCTCCGGTCACCAGCAGGGTTGGCTTGTGCGGATCCAGCCCGAAGTGCTCCCTGGCTTGTGCACGAAGCAACGCACGATCAAGGCGAGCGATCTCGGGCCGAAGTGGCATCCCCGTGACTTGGGCACCGCGAATGGGCGTATCCGGAAACGTCACTCCCACACGCGAGGCATAACGAGCACCGAGCCGATTCGCTAGGCCGGGCTTCGCGTTGGCTTCGTGAATCACCACGGGGATCCCCTCGCGGTGCGCCGCGACATATGCCGGAGTAGAGACATACCCGCCAAACCCCACCACAATGTCGATGCGGCGATCTCGGATCAGCTGGCGGACTTCTGAGACCGCTCGGCGGAAGCGCGAGGGAAAACGGAGGGCCTGCATGTCGGGCCTTCGGGGGAACGGCACCCGGTCGATACACACGAGCTCGTACCCGCGTTCGGGAACGAGCCGCGCTTCGAGGCCCTCCTGCGTTCCCAGTGCCACAATGCTGGAATCGGGATCCACCCGAGTGATATGGTCGGCGAGCGCAAGCAACGGATTCACGTGTCCGGCGGTTCCGCCGCCCGCGAGCAGGTAACGGGTCATGAGTGCGCACCTTGCGCCGCGAGCTCGGCCTGGTAGGAAGAACCATCACGCGCGATGGACACCACCACTCCCATCGCGAGCAGGCAGGCGATGAGCGCGGTGCCTCCCGAACTGATCAGCGGAAGAGGCACTCCCAGCACCGGAAACACCCCGATCACAACTCCGATGTTGACGAATGCTTGCCCGACAATCCACACGAGAATCCCGCCGACGACCGCGCGCCCGAAGCGATCCCGGGCCCGGGATCGCTTC
>Ga0209346_1000110_pt1 | contig 123169 bp, 124 predicted proteins | sample AutmiccommunBRH9_FD_187381 | JGI IMG/M metagenome (GOLD analysis project Ga0209346, IMG submission 187381) | Deep subsurface microbial communities from Mt. Terri, Switzerland - Autotrophic microbial communities BRH/9 (SPAdes) (version 2) | ecosystem: Environmental > Aquatic > Deep subsurface >...
GACAGTGGCGCAGCCGAGAAACGCGATCCTGCATGCCGGACCACCCGCGCCTTGACGAGTACCCGGCGCTGTCCGTGATGTGAGCGCATCCCGAGCGCTGCAATTCGCCCGCGGGCATGACGCCCGGTGCCGCGTCCGCTGCGCCCGGTGATGCCAACACGGCCCGCTTTGTTGGACAGCGCGCGGACCTGGGCCACGAGCGACCTGGGCTTGGCGGATCGGCTGCCCCGATCCCGGACCCGCCCCGGTCTGATCTCGAAATCGTCGCTCACGGGAATTGACTGGCTTGGCGGAGCGACGGCGCTAAAAGTACTGGCATTGCGCCATTTTTGATCGATGATGCCAGCCCGCTTGGCAATTGGCTGGCGCATATTTCCCAGTAATTCCAACATCCTGCACCCCAACCGACGGCGCGTCTTTTATCTTGCAATCTTAATTGGGCCAGTCTTTTTCCGAGTATTCGCCATCGTCGTTTCCTTTCCATCATAGTAAAACGGTCACTATCGTTCGCTGCTCTGCGAAGTACTGCGAAGCATTGAAGGTCTGATACGCCGTGCAATCTTCCGTGCTCGTCGGCGGGGTTTGCTGGCTGCATTGAAGCAGCGTTCGAACCGCCGCGGCACATGTCGCTATCGGATTTACGGGGCATCATCACAGGCAATCGAGCGTGGTCAGCATAGCGCTGCCACAGGCAAGATATCGTGCTTCCCGTTGTCCTTGACTGTACCATTCCTTCGCCGCTTGCGCGGACCTCCTTAAGCTAGCGAGTTGCCATCACGGGCAACAAAAGCGCAGGTTAAACTCATGACCGGGCATAGCTCAGCCGCTTCTCCTTGGCCGACCAAGACGCCGCCACATCGGCTTCAGATGCATCGGGATCGCCGATATAGCAGGTGCCATCGGTCCACATCGCATGCATCACCGTGGCCAGCTTGCGTGCAACCGCGACGCGCGCCTTGGCGTGACATTTTGTCTTGGCCAGGTGCAGCCCCCATGTCTTGATCGTGTCGCGTCCCTTGAAGCGGGTCAGCATTGCGGATGCCGCTTCATAGAGCGCCCGGCGCACTTCGGGATCACCAGCTTTGCTGATCCGGCCCTGCACATCGATTGAAGAGCCTGACTGCCATCGCTTCGAGGTCAGACCGAAGTAGGCTGCGACATCGCGCGAGCGGCGGAAGCGCTTGGGATCGTCGATGGCAGATTTGAAGCTCAGCGCGGTCACCGGGCCGACCCCAGGTATTGCCATCAACCGGCGGCAAAGCTCATCGCGCATCGCGATCTGGACGACCATCTTGTTGAGCGTGAGATACTCCAGCCACAGCGCCGCGCGTGCGCGCAGCATGCATTCCATCACGCCGGCAGATACCGGATCTGCGGCAACCGCTTTGCGGACAGCTTGCTCGAAGCCTGTGCGACCAACACTGCCGAGCCGGATACCGAACACCTTCAAAGAGTGGCGGATCGTGTTTTCCAGATCGAGGAACTTGCGCTTCAAACTGCGGCGCTGCACCAGCAACAAACGCATCCGATAGCAGTCCTCCGTCTTGATGTACGCCTGCCGGAACCAGCCAGTCCGCATGATATGGGCGATGCCGAGCGCGTCGTTGGCATCGGTCTTGTTGCGCTGGGCAGACATCGCTGCGCGAACATGGCGGGTTTCCAGACAGACGATCGGGACGCCGAGCGCCGCCAGCTCGGCATGAAGCCAGGGCGCCAGCGATCCTGCTTCATGGCCGACACGGCGCAACCTTGCGATATAATGCTGCAACGCAGCCGCAATCTCCGCTGGATCCGTCGCCACCGAGGCTTCCGCCACAACGTCGCCCTTGTCGGTTACAACGCATATCGAGGTTTCATCGATCGATACATCGAGACCTGCAAAATATTCCATCTCACGACTCCTTCGCTTCCGTTTTGGAGCTGGAAGCATGCTCCCAGAATCTACTGGAACGCAAGGTTTCTGCGGCTTGGCGGCAGCCGATGCAGCACGGCGCGAAGTAACCAAGTCTTGCCCAATTACAGCGGCAATCCCAATTCTCTCCGTAACCGTCCGCTCCTGACACCTGATTTTGGGGATGCAATTTCGTTCCATATGGGGTTCCTTCGTACATAGGAGGGCTTCTGGTGGCATCGCGATATTATGATAATCGGGGCAAGCGTGAATGGTGGTCTGTGCATGTCGAGGCGTGGCAGCGCAGCGGCCTTTCGCAGGTCAAATATTGCACCGTCCACGGTCTGGAACGTGGAACGTTCGCGCGCTGGCTGAACGTGCTGACCGACGCAAAAATGGCCAAATTGCGTGTCGAGCGCGTGGCTTTGGAGCGCAAGCGAGCGCGCAACAAGAAGGGCGGGAAGCTGACCACCGACCGCCGGAACCGGGCAGCCCAGGCGTTCTGGGCGATGCATGTGGAAGCCTTGAACTGGAGCGGAATGAGCGTCAGGGAATATGCAAAAGCGCTTGGAATATCGCAGTTCAGCCTGCGCAGATGGCGCGATCTGATTGCCGACGAGGAGCTTGTCATCGACTGGCGTGCGCAGCTTCATGCCAGCGCGCGGCCGCAAATAAGCAGTGGTGCTAGCAGCGCTGCTAAGGGTGATGCGGCCGATTACGGCTTGACAGAGGCGCTGACGGGCGCCGGGCGCTCGGCAAACCGGCGCAGCTTCACGGACGAAGAAAAGCGCGTGATCGTGCTCGAGTCCGAGGTGCCCGGCGCGACGGCGGCAGAGGTGTGCAGGCGTCATAATATCGTCACCAGCATGTTGTTCCGCTGGCGGGTACAGCTGGGATACAGGCGTAAGCCTGCAGTGACGCTGGCAACCGTAACTACGGACACAATGCAGACGGGCGGCAAAGTGAGTGCGCTGGTCGTGCACGACCTGCTGCCGGTTCCGGGCGGCATGGTTACGGTCGAGCTGCCCGATGGCCGCAGGGTCTTTGCAGCTGAAGGCGCCGATCCCGAGCAGGTCCGCGCGCAAGTGACGGCGTTTGAGACGCGGCCGTGATGCTCCTTCCGGCAGGCGTAAAAGTGCATCTGGCGCTGGGTTATACCGACATGCGAAAAGGGATCGACGGGCTTGCGATGCTGGTACAGGAAGTGCTGAAGGAAGACAGCTTCTCGGGTCATCTCTTTGCGTTCCGGGGGCGCAATGCGCGCATGATCAAGATCCTGTTCTGGGACGGAAGCGGGCTGTGTCTGTTCACCAAGCGGATGGAGCATGGCGGCTTTATCTGGCCCAGCGTGCATGAGGTTGGTGAGTGCGTTAGCTTGTCGTCTGCGCAGTTGGCGATGCTGATCGAGGGCATCGACTGGCGGCGTCCCGAGCGCACCTGGAGGCCCGCCAAAGCTGGCTGAATCACGTATCGAAACCAGCCTGAAAACCTCAGAAATGCTTGAAAAAATGCGGGTCTTGTGATAGTCAAATTCATGCGGCTCGATCTTGACAATCTGCCATCGGACGTAGGCCTTCTGCATCAGCTGGTGCGCGATATGGCGGGCGTTGTCAGCAGCCGCAATGACGAGATCGAGCGGCTTCAAGCAATCATCAAAAAGCTGCAGCGCATGCAGTTCGGGCGGCGTTCGGAACGGCTCGATCCCGATCAGCTGGCGCTGGGTCTGGAAGATCTGGACACTGACATAGGTACGGCCCAAGAGAAGGTCGCACAGACCGATCCGGTGCGGTCCTTGCGCCCGCATCGTACATCTCTGCCCGATCACCTGCCGCGCGAAGAGGTGCTGCTCGACATCGATGACAGCGGCTGCGCGGGTTGTGGCGGCGTGGTTCACAAGATCGGCGAGAGCCAATCGGAAATGCTCGACTGGGTTCCGGCAACGCTCAAAGTGATCCGCATCACCCGCCCCAAATATGCCTGCCGCGCTTGCGGCACGGTGACCCAGGTGGCAGCACCCGAGCGCGTAATCGCAGGCGGACTGGCAACACCGGCGCTGCTTGCGCAGGTGCTGGTTGCCAAATATTGCGATCATCTTCCGCTCTACCGCCAGTCGCAGATGTTCGCGCGCCACGGGGTCGACCTTGCTCGTTCGACGCTTGCCGGATGGGTCGGCGGGGCGTGCTGGTGGCTCGAAGCGCTGCACGAGCGCCTGCGCAAGGAGCTGTTTGCAAGCCGCTATCTGTTCGCCGACGACACGCCTGTTCCGGTACTCGATCCGGGGCGCGCCAAGACAAAGACCGGACGGCTGTGGGTCTATGCCCGCGACGAACGACCGTGGGGCGGTCCTGCACCACCTGCGGCGCTGTTTATGTTCGAGCCCGACCGCAGGGCCGAGCGTCCACTCGCGCATCTCAGGGACTTCAAAGGCGTGGTGCATGTTGATGGCTATGCCGGGTTCGAGCGGCTGACGGCCGGCGGCAATATCGTACTGGCGGCGTGCTGGGCGCATATGCGGCGCAAGTTCCATGACGTCGAGCAGGCAACCGGATCGCCGGTCGCTGCAGAAACGCTGCGCCGTATTGCCGACATTTACGCGGTCGAGGCCAAAGCCAGAGGCCAGTCCCCCGAACAGCGGCTGCAATGGCGGCGCACCGTCTCGGCCCCTGCGGTGAAAGCGCTCAAGGTCTGGCTCGAAAGCCAGCTTGTGCAGATCCCGCAGAATAGCGGCCTTGCCGATGCAATCCGCTACGCGCTTGGGCGCTGGAAGGGGCTGACGCGGTTCCTCGATGACGGCCATATCGAGCTCGACACCAATACGGTCGAACGCGCAATCCGCCCGGTTGCGCTCGGACGCAAAAACCATCTGTTCGCAGGCTCCGATGGCGGCGGTCACCGCTGGGCCGTGATCGCCTCGCTCATTGAAACTGCCAAGCTTAACGGGGTTGAACCCTACGCCTGGCTGTGCGACGTTCTTGAACGCATGGTCAGCGGCCATCCCGCAACCCGACTCGACGAACTCATGCCCTGGAACTGGACCGCGCATCAGCCCAATCCAACCCAAGTGCAATGACCGGACGCATACTTCTCTCCTCCTCCCGATCTCCCGTAAAATCCTCCAAACTGCGCCAATCCACGCCGCCGCCCGCCAGAGGCGCAAAATCGCGATCATTGCGGGCGGTTCATCGAAACGGGAACGAACAGGCCGTCCAGGGGAGCGAAACGGGCAGGGGTTGAACCGGGTGATGCAGTGACAGGGTCGTCGTCCGAGGCATCTGTTTCCGATTTTGCGCGAACAGAAAATAGCTGGCTTTGTGTCCAGGATTTGCGTCCAGTATGCACAAATATTGCGCTGGCGACTACCGTCGGCGTGCTACCAGTTTGCAGCAACGGTGAGATTCTGGCGACATAAGCCCGCGTTTCGGCAGGCAGAGGACGACCCCGATCCCGCCAGTCCTGATAACGGCCCGGTCCTGCATTATAGGCTGCAAGAAAGCCCTGCGTGCCGTAGCTGTCATACATTTCGCGAAGATAGCTGGCGCCCGCCATGATGTTGTCGCGCGGATCGAATGGATCGCTTCCCAGCCCGAACCGGGTGCGCTGGCGCGCCCAGGTTCCGGGCATGAGTTGCATCAGGCCCATTGCTCCAGCTGAAGAAACAGCGCCGATCCGGCCCGCACTTTCAGCGCGCATCACGGCGTAGATCCACTGTTCGGGAAGGCCGAACCGCTGCGCGGCTTCAGCGACGTGCGAAGCAATGTCGATGACGCGCAGCGGCGGATGTTCGGCACTCTCCTGCCCAAAAGCAGGCTCGTTTCCTGATAGGCTAAATGCAGCGAGTATGACGGCAGCATGGACGAGCCTGCGCATCGTTCAACTCGCCGCGTCGCGCCGCGCCTGGCGCGACCAGACAAGCACATGATCGTTGCCAGCGCTCCTGAACAGGTTTGCGCGCAGCGGCCGGATGAACATGGGATCGTCGATCTGGACGGTGACATAATCACCGGCTTTCTCACCAACATGCTTCCAGCCTGCACCAATTTCCCGCGCCTCGTCGTCTGGTCCGGCAATCACGCGATAATCCGGCGCGTTCTCGCTGTCCGATCGCTCCGCCGGAACGAGGGTGATGTCAATGTCGAGCGTCAGCATGTGCAGACGTCCGGCAAAGCCGCCATCAGCGGCCACAAAATTTCCAATATGCATTTTTCAGTCTCCTTGGTTGGTGGTGGCAGAATAGAAAACTTGGGGTCTGGCGAACCAGATGGGGCGGCCATTGCCCGCCTCGTCGGTCCAGACCGGCACCGCGCGGCCGATCACATCTGTCATCCGCAGCATGCCGAAATAGCGGCCATCGAAGCTTTCGGGCGCAGCCGGGTTCATTAAGAAAAGCTCGCTGGAGCGCAGCTTGTGACACCCGAACCACGTCGGCAGCAGGCGACTCAGACGGTCGCGCGTGCGCGCGACACCGACGAACTTGCCGTCGATCGTCACGCCGTGCGCAAAGCGGCAGACGCGCTGGCCGCGAATAGCAGCGATGCGCTTTACAAGCGGAATATTCGCCGGGAGATAATGACGCTCGGTGAGCAATCGTCGCAGTTCTGGTGGCGGCTCAATCGCCACGCGCTCGCCGACATGCAGGCTCGCCGTGCCGCGAATGAGGTAAAGCCCGGTCGGCACGCTGGCAGTCCGGTTCCAGATCGCAAAGTGCGAGACCGGCACGATCAGCGTTGCAAGCGTGGCGGTTGCAGTCATGGCCGGGATGAGGAAGCGCCCTGGCGTCATGGCAACAAATCCCTGCGCCGCAGCCATGCGTCATGACGCGCGGGTGAATAGCATCGCGGGGCTTCGCGCGCAGCCAGGCGGTTGTGAATATGCCGCCAGTGATCGGGCGCGACCTCGCACGGATCAATAGCTGACGCCTCAATGGCATCGATGAGGTGGAAAACCCGTGCGACCTTGGGCCAGCCATGAACATGGAGAAGGAGCTCACCGCCGGGATCGATCTGGGGGACAGGCGTGACCGGTTCACCTGCGCCAACCGCCCGGACAATATCGAGCGACGAGCGCAATGTGCCATATGCATTGGATGCCCATCGCACCAGGCCGAACAGCTGGCCCGCCGCATAGCTCTCGGTCCGTTGCCTGCGATCCAATATCCGACTGGCGACAGGCTTGCCGAACCGGAGCCAGTCCTCGCGTTCGCCCTCGCGCCACACCAGCGTCACATGCGTCAGTTGTGCACCGTCGCGCTGTGCCTTGTCTCCCGGTGCCTCGTCTCCCTGTGCCCAGTCGTCCTGTACATCGTCTCCCTGTGCACTATTGCCCGGCGCAGCTTTGCTGCATCCAAAAAGCGCCGTGCTGGCTTTTGTCCACAAAGGCGGCCGCGTTAGCAAGAATCCGCAGGATTCTGGGTTAGCTAAGTTAAGGGGCTCAAAGCGCCTGCATTTCTGCGGGATCAGGCATGATTTGGGTTCCCGATAGTCCGAACTCCGGGTTCCTGATCGTCCGGGTGCAGGGGTTCCTGATAGTCCGTGCTCCATCATGCTTTGCCCACAGGGCGATTGCCGACGCGCCGCATCGCTGCATCAAACGGATCGACGGGAATGGCGACGAAGTTCAGCCTCTCATGGCCATGCGCATGCTCTATCCCAAGCGCATATCCCGGAAGTGCCTGCCGCCTGACGATGCCGCGCAGCTCAAAGGCGAAGCGCTTCATCGGCGAAAGCGCGCCTGATTTCAGATGAAGATGCTGAAAGTCGAAGCTCCAGCCCCCCTTTTGCTTGCCGCCGTGCTTGCGCACGAGACGATATAGCCAGCGCTCCAGCCCGCCGGTCAGTGCAAAATAGGCAGGATCAATGGTGAGCACGAGCGCCTGATCGATCACGCCTTCATAGAACCAGTCGGGAATGATCATCTCAATGCCAAGCGCGCGGCCCGAGCCATCGATCCGTTCCTTCCATTCATTGATCCAGGAGAAGCGGTGCCGCCGCCGTGCGCCATTTGGTGATGATCGCTGGCGGATCGAGGTTGCTATCGTCGTCGATTGCAATCGATCAAGCCCGGCTTTGAGCCGCTCATAGCTTGCTTTGCCCGTACCGCGCTGCGTGAAAGCGAGGATCTCATGCGGTGTGGCCGCGATCAGCCGCGAGGTTGCGCGGCCAGCATCGCGGGCTTCGACAATCTGGCTTGCGACCCAGATGAGAACATCGGCATCCCAGATCGTCGCCATGCCATGTTCGGCGGTCGCCTCGACCAGGATAGAGACATCTCCCATCCGGAAATCGATCGGGCGCACGCGCTTCGATTTGGCCAGGCTGAAGAAGGGCCATGCCATGAGATCCTGCGAGTCCCGGGCGGCGATATTCCCGCCCGCACCGACGAACAGGTCGAGCTGTGCGCCCATGGCCGCGAACGTATGTGCTCGTCGCATCGAACGGGTCAGCGACGGACCGGGCCGGTATAGCCGTCGATCCGTTTGGCCGGATGGACCACGCCTTTGCCGGGATCACTGGTCGAGCGGCGCAGGCCAAGCTCGGCCCAGGCGTCGAGATCGCTGATCCGATAGACAATGCGACCGCCGAGTTTGTGGTAAACCGGCCCGGTCCCGTAGCAGCGGTGCTTTTCGAGGGTGCGGGCGGACAGCCCGAGATGTACAGCGGCGTCGGGCGTCCGCAAATATCTGGCTGTAACAGGCGTGGGTCGGGCATCCATAAGCTGGCTCCGCTGGCGTTGGGACATAGCGGCGGGCTGCCGCGGGTTGCAGAGACCTTTGGCGGAGCCAGACAGGAGAGGGGGAGCGACATTTTTGTTTGCGCCGGAATTGTCACCCCCATTTGTGGGGTCCCGCCGTTCGGCGGCACCATCCCGAACGCACAAGAAACCCCGCCCGGCAGAACCGGGCGGGGCGAAGTTTTTAGGTGATCAGTCGCTGTTCTGGGCGCGGGCGCGCGACCAGATCAGATTGAAGGTCTTGCCGTCCTCATCGTCGAACAGGTTGGCGTAGATGGGAGCCGTGAAGCTCGGATCGTCCAGTTTGACCGAGAGATAGTCGCGGCCTTCGTTCGAGCGCTTGGACCAGCCTGCGCCGATTTCCGCGCGACCGACGAATACCCGGTGGCTTGGAGCGTTTTCGTTTGCGCCGTCGGGTTCGCTGACGATGCGGACGTTCTTCTGCTGAACGCTCATCGTGACGATTTCGCCCTTATAGCCGTCGCTGGTCTTTGTGAATGTACCGATATTTGCCATGATAACTTCCTTTCAATGTTTCGAGAGCTGCGCCAATCGCAGCCTCGATGGCTGGTGACAGGCAGCTGCGCGGGACCGGCGCACCCCCCGGGGTCCCCGCTCGGCTCGCCGAGTGGGGTGGATCAGGGGCCGAAGTAAAACGGAGGACCGCAGGCAGCGGCTATTTTGCTTCGCGATGCAAAGGGCACTTGTGCCCGGCGGAAAATAGCCGCTGCCTGCGGTTGCGGCGGGCACGCGAGGGCGAAGCCCGCCTGCTGCCAACCAGACCGTCGACGAGGCTGTGACTGGTGCAGCGCATGGCAGCAATGACAGGGGAGTTTGGCAAGACGGACCGTTCACACCGCAGGGATGACGCAATAGGCTTTGTCGGGCATGATGTTCGGTAACTGGAACGCCTGCTTCCCGATCCGAAGGGCCAATGGCAATTTCCAAAGCTACCGGGTATTCGTCGGTCGCGCGAACATTTGTTCCAGCCGGTGCCATGCTGACCGATGCCGCGTGCAACTATCCTCACGACCGAACCTGCTGGTCCGTGTTACGATTCCTGAACAATCCTGATCATCGCAGGGAGGTGACATTGAGTGATCACGTCCAGCGCCTGCTCCTGCGCGGCCAATTATCGAAGTTCATTCCGCCCGGTTCTGCCGGACGGGGGCGGATATGTGACTGAAACGCCCGGCCAACACCGACATGCTGATCGCAATCATGGCCTTTATGCCTCCGTTGATCCCGAACGCAGCGGCGCTGCCATGCGCAGCATGATATCCGGCGATGGCGGCGGGGATTGCAAAAGCAAGCCCGGCACAGGCGCGGTTCAGCGGCGAGTGACTAAATCCGCCGAGCAACTGGCCGGTGATGATCGTCGCGGTTGCTGCTGTGAACCCTGCCAGCCCGCACACAAGATGCCCGCCGCCAGCTTCATAGACCGACAGCACGGCAAGACCGCCGCACCACAGAGACAATTGTTCAGGCGAAACCCTGCCGCCGATGATGATATCGCCGATACGCGGCCCGCTATGTCCTGTCTCCTCGCCTTGTGAGAACAGGCGCAGGTGGTAGTGGTCCACCGCCTGCGCGAACCTGTTCATGCCGCAAGTTGTCCTTCCTCGACTTCTGCGCTTTCAGGCGCTGCAGTTTCGGTACCGGCTTCGACCTCGACCTCGACCTCGCCGTCGACGGCGTCCCCGATCGGTGCCTCCGGAGCCACGATCGGCATATCCGTGTCGGGTTCGCCCACCGCTTCGCTTTCAGCCATCGACGCTGCCCGATCGGCGGCGGTCACTGTGGCGACCCCGCCGCGTTCCGTATAAGCCGAAGGCGGAAAGGCCATCCAGCGCGGCACCCACGCATCGACTTTGGAGCGGCCATTCTCGCCAGTCAGGCAATCCGCAATCACGGTCTTGATGACCTTGCCCGTTTCCTTGGCATTGGCCTGCGCCACCGAACTGCCGCCGACCTCGGCAAGAACCGCCGTCGCCACTTCCTTGTCGCGGAGCAGATCGTAAAAGGCCTGATCGGGCTGCCAGTAATCGGTCATGCTCACACCGAGCGCTATCCCAAGCATCTCGATCAACTCGCTGCCGCTGGCCAGCGTCTCGGCCATTACAACGGCTGCCACGTCCAGCACCACATTTTCGGGCAGTTCCAGCAACCGCGTCACCACAGCGACAAGGTTCGCGCTGCCATAGCCTTGATGCGTCACGCTGGCACGTTCGGGGTCAAACCCCAGAAGCTCGAGCACCGCACGGCGGCGTTCATCGAAGCGCGTTTCGGCGAGGCAAGTTTCGATGCTTTCGTTGATCGCATCATTGCGCGAATGTTGCTCCTGCACCTTCACGTTCCAAAGCGGCGAACCGCAGATGGCATGGGCGACCATCACGCAGAACGCGACATGGGGCCGGGCAGCAAGTTCGGTCCGCACCGCCGCATGACGGTGCAGATCGACATAGCTTGTCAGCGCCGAGGTCAGTTCGGGCCGAGCTGGCTTGGTCATGCCCGCATCGGCGGTGCCGTCACCCTTGCCGATGCGCAGCGCTTCCTTTCGGGTGAGATAGCCCTCGTGGAAGATCACCTCGCCATTGTCGCGGCACTGGATATAGATGCGCCCGCCCTTGCGTTTGGGGGTCTTCTCATATTCCCAGGACGAAAAATGCTCATGCGGCGGGATGATCCGGACATCGCTCCATCCGGCGGCGAGATAGGCGGCCTTGCGCTGTTCGATCTCGGCGGATTGCGCCGCCCAGAACTGGTCGGCATCGGCAAAATAGCCGTCTTCCTCGAACAGGTTGGTAACGATCTGGCCGCTGAACGCATCCATATCGAACAAGGCAGTGCTGACCGATATGGACGCGCCGCCGAACAGCCACGCCTTGAGCTGCTGCCCACGCGGTGCATGGCTGTCGGCATCCTTGAACAAAGCCAGCCATGCCTTTTGCTGTGCCTTGGTCGCCAGGGTCAGATGCCTGACCGTGGCCGCGTCGATTTCCTCGGCGCGGTAAGCCTCGCGGATAGGCGGCAACAGATTGCCGAGCGCAAGGATGCGTTTGACCTGCACTTGCGTGAGCGCAAAGGTCGCGGATATATCCTCGACACTGCGGCCTTGCTTGACCAGTCTCGTGTAGCTTTCCCACTGCGTCACCGCATCGGGGTTCTGGCGCAGCATATTCTCGATCATCGAAATTTCCAGCGCTTCGGCATCGTCGCCTTCACCGAGCGTTATGCAAGGCAGGGTGATATCATCCTTGCCCTGCTTGGCGGCTTCGAGGCTGGCATAATAACGCCTTTTGCCTGCAATGATCTCGAAATGGCCCGCGCACCATTCCTCGGCGCTATTCGGGGCAGGATCGGGCCGCACGAATAATGGCGAGATAACACCACGCTTGATGATCGAGGGCAGGATGTCGCTCACGTCGGGCGGCTTCTTGCCTGCTCTCATATTGGCTTTTGAGACCGACAGGCGATCCAGCGGGATATCGTTTATTTGCATGCTCTTCACTCCTTGGCTTGGGTGGCCCCGCCTCCGGTGCATAGGAGGGTGCGGTGGAGACGGGACCGGTGGACCGCGCCGCAGGGATTGCGGCGCGGCGTTGCCGTCCTTCGGAAGGGTGAAGGCGCGGCGAACCTCATCAAAACATCTCGAGCTGGTTGCGGGCACCCAAATCGAACAATCCGTGATCCGCCGGGCGCTGCGGGCGGCGCGGCTGCATCGGCGCGTTGGCCAGCATCGCCAGCCGCTCCGCTGGCGTGATCGGCTGGACACCGGGCACAAGCACCTGCTCACCGATTTGCGTTTGCTCTGACGTCAGGGCGGGAAGGGCGCTCACGCCCTCGCCTCCAAGCGAGGGTGATCGACAAAGGCCAGGAGAGAGTCGGCCGCTTTGCTGGCCTGCGACGCTGCCTTGAAAATCGCGCGGGCATCGGCGCGCAGCACGGTGAGCCACGACCCCAGATAATCGGCATGGCGCACCGACGGGACGATACCGAGCGCGGCGCACAAGAAAGCCGAAGCCAGTTCGGCGCACAGTTCCTCCCGGGCATAGGCGGCGCTTCCAAATCGGCCCGACTGGTCACGGCCAAGCCGCGAGGCATGTCCGGTCCAGTGGCCAAGTTCGTGCAGGGCAGTGCGGTAATAATCGATCTGGGCAGGGAAGGCTGGTTGCGGCGGAACCTGCACATGGTCATCTGACGGCGAATAATAAGCGCGCGCGCCGCCGGTTCTGAAATCAGCGCCTGTTGCTTTGATCAGCGCCTCGGCGGCGTGATGTAATTCGCGTTCCGGCAGCGGCGTCAGGTCGGCGGACAGGCGCTGTGGCAGCCCGTCGCATTGTGCTGCGTTGAACACAGTGAAGCGCTTGAGAAACGGAATGGAGCGCTTCTCGCCAGCTCCCTCGGCGTCTTTTCCCTGCTCGTGCCCGTCGGCGGGCGTGAAACGGTCGGCATAGAAAATCGTCTGGCCGCGCTCGCCCTTGCGGACGCACCCGCCGGCTGCAAGTGCTTGCTTGAAGGTCAGCCAGTCCTGCGATGCAAAACCGCCGTCTATAACCGCTCCCCACAATATCAGCACATTGATGCCCGAATAAGCCCGCCCCGAAATCGCATTACGGGGAATTCCCGGCATGGCTGCTGCCGAATTCCATGGTTGTGCCCAAGGATAAATGCCCGCTTCCAGTTGCGAGATGATCGTGGCGGTCACCTCTTCATAAAGCGAGACGCGAGGCCCATCGCCGCGCACGGCGCGAAGCGCCGCCTTTCTGCTCTTGCCGCGTCCCATCCGTTTCCGATTACCAACTGCCATCACCGCCTCCTCGATCCCAAAATCTGCCGCAACCGGCCCCGGGGAGGCGGGGTGGGCGGCAAGCAGCGACCAGAGAGGGGCGGACTGTGCCGGGCACACCCGAAGGGCTGTAACGAAGAGAAAGACCCCGTCAGGGGTTGTGGCCCGGGGCAGTGCGACCCTAGGCGGAAGCGCCGCCCACCCCGTCTCTCCGGAGCCGGTACAAACAACGCCGGCGCACGCGCGCCGTCCATAGACCCCGACACATGCTTCAATGAATCCGAGCGGCCAGCGACTTGACCAGATCAAACGACTCGCACCCTGAAAGGAGGCAGCAAATCGCTAACCTGCCCGTGCAGGCGAAAAGGCGGGGCCTGTCGGCTTTTGACGCCTGCACTTATTCCCGTCTCTGCCGGTTCAGTGTGCGCGCGGGGCCCTTCTCGTCAAATGCCGCACCCTAAGGAGCGCGCCGCAGGCGCGCGGGATGGCGTGCGTCATCAGCCCCGCTCACTATCGGGGCGTTGCGGGGAGCATCCCCGCTCGAAGGGGTAGACGGAGACAGTGCAGCGGCTCCGGCTCAGGGGAAGGCTTTCCCCCTCGATCGTTGGTGGTTTTGGTACGAAATGCTATGCGATAATGTAATCCGGCTCAGCATGGAGATATGTCTGTTGAAGCGCCCGAAAAACAGGACAAAACGGACAGTTCCGCTCTGCATGAAAGGTGAGATAAGCCGCCCTTGGTTCATCTGCGGGCTAGGCCGTTCGTCACGGCTACCAGAATATCGCTCCTGACTTTGTGGCGCTGGGCGGCAGATTCTCGATCGAACAGGTCAATGCGCCGCTGCGGCTCAAGCTTCCTTCCTAAACTCGACGAAATTGGCGCATCACAGAGGCGCTCCTTCCAACGGGCTCCAGCGTGATGATTTCGGCTGCCTCAAGGTCTGGCGAGGTGCACTGCAGGACTGTGTCAGCAATAAATGTGCTTTTATACCGACGAGCAGAAAGCAAATGGTAAGGCGATCATCTTTGTGGGCTATGATAGCCAGTTGGAAGCACATGCGATTGATTTGAGGTGCGCGAAGTCAGGCCATGTCACCAAGATGTCCAAAGCCGACTACAGTGCCAAGCTGACAACCAGCCTCATCAAGATCAAAACATTGGCGGTGCGCGAGGCTGGCGCTATGGACCCTGATCTGGCGTTTGATCTGCTGCGCCAGACATTGCTGGTGCAGCTTGTCCATGATGGTGACAGCTCGCTGCCGCTGTCGATCAAGCCCGATGCAAGGGCTGTCGAGGTGGATGAGGCATTGTTGGCGCAAAGCCGGATTCGTTCGGTCGAGGAAATAGCGGTGGAAGATATTGCGGCATTGTGTGATGATGACAGCCTGTCTGTCATTTGAGCATTGGACGGCGATGTGAAACAACGCCTCTTTGCCTATCTCATTGCCTCTCAAATCAATGCCAATGGCCGCTATAGCGCAAATGGTATTGGTCAAATGGATGAGATCGCGCTCGCTGCGAAGGTCGATATGAAAGCCACATGGCAACTATCCGTCGGTTTCTTCGAAAGCGTGAGCAAGCCGACATTGCTTAAGATATTGCGTGAGCAATGCAGGGACAGCGTTGCGGACAATTGCGCCAGCATGAAGAAAGTCGATCTTGCACTTGCAATGGCCGATCGCCTCGCTGGCAAGGACTGGTTGCCGCCTGCTTTGGAATTTGAAGCGGAGTCGGAGCCGCAGAAGCTGGAAGAGGCTGCATAATGCCCGAAAAACTTGCTAAAAAATTCCCCAGACTAAAACCCAGACTAAAATGGATTATTAGTCTGGGTGGGGTTGCTAAGTCTTTGAAAATTTGGTCGGGACGAGAGGATTTGAACCTCCGAGCCTCACACCCCCGGCGACGTACTGAAACTGCTTATGCAAAATGCAAGCGACGATATTTACCCCGGAAGTAAAGTAGGGGGTCACGCCGCGATTCAAAGCTTGCTTTTATCACCTTTCCGATCAGAATGAAATGATCGCCGCCATCATGCACAGCATCCTGCGCGCATTCAAAGCTGCTTAGCGAGCCCTTCAGAACCGGCACGCCTGTTTCTCCCGGTTCCCAGGCGGTGTCGGCGAAGCGATCTTCGCTTTTGCTGGCAAAGCGGTCGGATGCCGGTTGCTGGCCTATTTGAAGCACATTAACCGCAAAATGAGAGGCGGCCTTCAACGTGGCCGCACTCCCTGCCTTTTTGGCGATGCAGACCAGCAGCAGCGGCGGATCAAGCGAGACAGATGTGAAACTGTTGGCCGTCAGACCAATGGGGGAACCATCCGCCGCAGTGGTTGTGACAATTGTGACGCCGGTAGCAAAACAGCCCAGCGCATCGCGCAGGGTCCGAGCGTCGGAGCCGGAGCGATATTCCGGTGCCGCACGTGGTTGGCGCCGTTCAAGAAAATCCAGCAGTAGTGCGTTGAAAACCTCGGTTCTATCGTCAGTTACGAGTAAGTTTGCATCTTCAACTTCGACAAATTCGGCATTGGGTATCGCGCTAACAAAAGATGCTGCATCTGCACCGGAACCCATGGCGTTAAGCGCGCCGCGCACGGACAATACGGGAATAGCAAGTCTAGGCGCGGCCTCGGTCAATCGATCTGTCAAGCCGGACACTTCCAGCCGATCTATCATCCGCGGGTCCCAGGTTGGCTCATCTTTTGACTGCGCAGCGCGCTCGCGCATCTGCTCACCAATTATGCGGGCCGTTTCGCTATCCACATGGGTAGGAATGTCGACCAGAACCAGTCCGGCTGCAAGCGTTGCGGCATCTTTGCCTAGCGCAATCGTGGCAATCCAGCCGCCCAGCGTTGCTGCAACCACGACCGGGCGCGTGCCCATTTGCGCCAGAACCGCACGCAGGTCTTCGACATAAGCATCAAAATCATAGCGACCGTCGGGAGACCATTCACTGCCTCCATGTCCCCTCAGATCGAGGCTGATCACCCGGCGTCCGGCCTTTTCCAGCGCCTTCGCTACATCCGTCCAGACACTGCGTGTCTGTCCGCCGCCATGGATAAGGAGAACGGACGGATCTTCCTGCGATCCTATGGCTTCAGCTTCGAGCCGGATTCCTGCGAATCCTTTGAATTCGATGATATTCATGCCTTCACCATTTCTTTCCGAAGCTGACCCAAATCGCTCCGCGGAATATTTTGGACATTTAATCCCAAAGAACATGCACCGCGTCTGGACCGCGCATGTTCAGTCCCTTGATTTCCGGGTGGGGATAAGCAGGATCAAAACGCAAATTCGGCAAGTCCAATATTGCGTCGAGCGCGACTTCCAGTTCGGCCAGCGCCATGTGCATCCCCAGGCACATATGCGGACCAAAACCGAAGCTAAGCAGGGGGCGCATCGGGCGTTTCAGCCAGAGTCTGTCCGGGTCTTCATAAGTTTCGGGATCCCGGTTTGCAGCAGCGATTGAGCAAAGCACTGCCGTCCCTTTTGCGACTTCGACGCCACCAACTTGCATGTCCCGGGCCGCAATTCTCGCGACCGCTCCCGCCGTCGGGTCGCGCCGCATGGTTTCCATGACCGCCTTGGGGATGAGTTTGCGATCTTGCCGGACCTCGTTCAAAACATCCGGGTTTTCGAGCAACTGCACCATCATGTTGGCAAAGCTGCGCGTGGTGGTTTCTCCGGCGGCCAGCAGCAACATGCGGATGAAGGCGGTGATTTCCTCATCCTTAAAATGCTCGCCCTCGTGCTCAACCTGCATCATATGGCCAATAATATCTGCACGCATTTCGCCGCGCGCACGATAGTCTTGCACGATGGGGAGTAATGTGTCGTACATCGACTGACCGGCGACCATCGATTGCGGTACCGTTATTTTTGCAATTTCCGGATCCGCCTGTGGTGCAGCGACGACCTGAATCGCCCAACTCGCCAGATTGGAGAGCAGACTTTCCTGATGCGGGAAACCAAAATAGGCGTACATGGCGCGGATCGGGAAAGGCAGGGCAAATTCGCGCAATAGATCCGCATTGCCATTGGGGCGTAGCCTCCCAACAAATTCGGTCACCACAACCGGACGGATGAGCGTGTCGATCAGCTTGCGGATTTCTGACCGCATAAACGGTTTCTGCAGTGTCGCCCGGAACTTGTCGTGCTCATCGCCATCCATCGCGGTCAGCAGCATATTGTCGACCGCCGCACCAAAACCATCACCGACAATATAGCTCAGCCAGTCTTTCGGGTTCATCAGGACGCTGTGAATGTCCTTGTAGCGGAACAGACTTATCGTCGGACGGCCGGTCATCATATAATCCGCCATGCTCGGAACCATGTTTTCCTGCAGAATGTCGCCATGCATCACCGGACATTGGGACCGTTTTTCCTTGAACATCGGATAAGGATTGTTGGGAGCCCTGCCGGAATAGCCATTGGTGACCAGCGAATAGTCGGCGACCATTTGGTCCAGTGGATCAAGCGTCTTGCTGTTCATGATAAGGTTCTCACATTCTGATTGGCTTTGGGGTATTTTGGAGAGATTAACACGCGCCTGAACCTGCCTAAAGACATGTTTGTTTGACCCGCGTAAAGGATCGGAAGGCGGATCTTGAAGGCAAATCAATGACCATAACCTGATATTATGGTTGGATAAGACCGGGTGGAATTTTCTCCTCATCACGCGTCGAATCGGAATTAATGATGCCGACCTATCCTTCAGCAGGTCAGCGCCACCGCTTATCGTGGAACCCAATTCAATGGATCGGAATGTCAAGTGAGGTGTCTATGCTGGGTGAACAAGTAACCGAGGCTCCGGCCCATGTGCCGAAAGAACTGGTGCTCGAATATCCAATCAAGATGGGTGGGTTGATTGAGGAGAATCCTTTTGACCGGATTATTCCAGAGATCCATCGCACGATGCCGCCAATCTTCTATGCGTTGGACGCCTATCCCGGCGGTACACCGGCGTGGATTGTGCGTCGCGTTGCAGATTTGCAGAAAATCTATTTTGATACCGACAGCTTTTCCAACAAGGATTTCGCGCCCTTCGCATTGCTGGTCGGCGAGAACTGGAGTTCGCTGCCGGCGGAAACCGATCCGCCGATGCATGGCCTCTATCGCAAATGGGTGAATCCTTTGTTCACTCCCAAAGAAATCAACAAGCTGGACGGAAAAATTCGTGAATATGCTCGCGATTATTGCGCGACGATCAAGGCCAAAGGTTCGTGTGAATTCATGAGCGAGTTTGCATTTGAATTCCCGATCAAGGTGTTTCTCGAGTTGATGGGCTTGCCGCAAAATATGACATCAGAATTTCTGGAGTGGGAAATGGGTTTGCTCCACACCAATGATCTGGCAGTTATTGCCGAGAGTACCCGAAAGGTACTCGCCTATCTCCGGACCGAGATTGCAGACCGCAAAGCCAATCCGCGAGATGATCTGATCAGTTATGGTGTGACGACGCAAATTGACGGCAGACCGCTGACAGATGATGAACTCATCGGATTTGCCTTCAACCTGTTCATCGGGGGCATGGATACGGTTTCGACCAATATGGCTTGGCAGTTCCGCCATCTTGCGACGCACCTGGAAGACCAGAATATGCTGCGCAACAATCCAGCTATGATCCCTGATGCGATCGAAGAATTGATGCGCGCCTATCCCGCCGTCACGACCTTTCGCACCTGCAAGAAGGAAGTGACGATTGGCGGAATTACCTTTCAGCCCGGTGACAAAATAGCCATGCCAACCAGTTTGGCCGGCCGCGATCCGGAAGAATATGAGGACGCAAACAAGGTCGTTCTTGACCGCAAGACCCGCTATTTGAGCTTCGGATATGGCCCGCATCTATGCGTCGGGATGCATCTCGCTCGGCGTGAAATGCGAATTGCACTCGAAGAATTCCTCGCCGCAATCCCGGAATTTCGCGTTAAGCATGATTATACGGTGAAGACGCATACCGGCGGTATCTTGCAGCCAGAAAAACTGCCTCTGGTTTGGGACTGAAGGTAATGGACATCGGGGTAATCTTTGAGGCGGCCCGGACCTTTAACGCCTTTGAAGATCGCCCCGTTTCCGCTGCCTTGTTGGAGCAAGTTTATGATCAGCTGAAATGGGGTCCGACATCGGCCAATAGCTGCCCGACCCGCTTCGTGTTCGTAACCTCTCCGGAAGCGAAGGAGCGGCTGCTGCCTTGCGTGAATACCGGTAACATCGAAAAGATTGTTTCCGCTCCGGTGACCGCCATCGTCGCCGGCGACACCCGCTTTTTCGAGCAGATGCCAAAGCTGTTTCCGTCACGGGATTTCAACTCCATATTCGCTGGCAAGGCAGCGGTGATTGCTGACCTTCTGGCAAGAAATGTACCGTTGCAGGGCGCTTATATGATCATTGCTGCACGGGCGCTGGGGCTCGATTGCGGACCCATGTCTGGCTTCGATGCGGCAAAGCTCAACGCCGAATTCTTCCCCGACGGACAATGGCAGGCAAACTTCATCTGCGCGATGGGCTACGGACGCGAAGACAGTCTGTTTCCACGCAACCCGCGGCTTGATTTCGAGGAAGCTTGTCGTATCGTTTGAAGGAAACATAGAAAATTATGGCCGGTATAGATCCGAAATTCAGGGACTCTCTGGAAGACTTCCGCAAGCGCGAGGTTAAGTTGCTGGGCAAGACCAAGCAGGTCTATATTGCCGGGAGCGGTCCGGCGGTGATCGTATTGTCGGAAATACCCGGGATCAGTCCTTATGTTGCGCGTTTTGCCCGCTGGGTGCGCGATGCTGGATTTACGGTCTACATGCCATCCCTTTTTGGCGAGGACGGCATTTTGCCGGGTAACGGCAAAGCGATGGTGACGATTGCACGCGCCTGCATCAGCAAGGAGTTCAGGGCTTTTGCTAGCAACGCATCTAGCCCGGTGACCAAATGGTTGCGTGCGCTGGCGGCGGAGGCGCATAAAGAATGTGGTGGTGAGGGTGTGGGTGCCATCGGCATGTGCTTCACCGGAAATTTTGCGCTGTCGATGATGCTGGAAAAATCGGTGATTGCGCCGGTGCTTTCGCAGCCTTCCCTGCCGATGCACAATCCATCGGGACTTGCCATTGATCCCGATGAGCTTTCTCGCGTCAGGGCGCGAATGGAAGAGGAAGACCTGACCGTCCTTGCCTATCGTTTCGAGGGGGACAGTTTCTGTAAGGCCGAACGGTTTGCGGCCTATAGTGACGCACTGGGCGACCGGTTTATCGGCAAGGTATTGCCCGATTCAGCGGCCAATCCAGATGCGCCGCTCAAGACCCCGCACAGCGTGGTCACGCTGCACTTGATCGACGAAGCAGGCCAGCCGACCGTCGAGGCGCGCGACGAAATACTGGATTTCTTTCGCGCGCGCCTGATCAGCGATCAATAAGCGCCTGGAGGCGAGATCATGTCGCCGCCGGCAATATTGCGACCGTAAATTTCATAGCCGATCGTCGGTATGTTCTGGATATGGCGCAGGGCCATGGAGACATCTCTCCAGTAGCGGTTAATCGGTTTGTCAAGGGAGAAGGCCGAGGATCCCGCCTGGAACATCAGCGATTCAGAAGTGCGATGCACCAACTCGATCATTTGCGCGCCTTGTGCGCGATGCCGTGCCTTATCTTCCAACGAGAGCTCGCCATCGGTCAACGCAACCTGGTCGAGTTCGCCCACCAAATTGAACAATATTAGCTTGGCTGTGTCGAGCATTGCTGCCGCTTCACCCAAATCGCGCATATAGGCACCGGAATTTTTCCGCGGCCCGATGATCGTTGTTAGTACCGGCTTGAATTCCGACTCGGTTCTGACGATTTCCAACATTGCTTCAACCGCACCGATAAGCTGGGCAATGCCGGTCGTGCGGACAACGGGTACCACTGGCAGCACGTCTGTCGGTGCGCCAAAATGCCGCTTGGTCCGGTCAATCTGTCCGGCGCGCTCATCCATCAAAACCATCTGGCCTTCGGGAATGAAGACATCTGTTGCAACACTTGTGTCCGATCCTGTGCCCTGCATACCCGAAACAAACCAGGTATCTTTGATCGTCAGGTCGCTGAACGGAATATAGCACATGCTGATTCCCGGCACGACCGGTCCTTCATAATCTTCCAGCACCACACCCTGCTGCGCCCATTTCGATTGGCGCGAACCGGATGTGTAAGGCCAAGCACCATTGATGATCCAGCCGCCATCGACTTTGCGGGCCTTGCCTGGCGGGTTATAGGCACCGCAGACCGTTGTAGGGCCATCGGCGAATACGACGTCCTGAACGCTATCTGGAGCCATGCTGGTCACCCAGCTGGTGCCGTTGATGATCTGTACTACCCAGCTCACCGCCGGGTCGCCCTTTGCTATTTCAATTTGCATGCGGCAAAAGTCGGTCAGCGACAGGCCAACTCCGCCCAAACGCTTGGGAAGCAGGGCGTATAGGAGATTATTGTCAAACAATGCGTCTTCAACAGTCTTGGTCGGTGACCGTAATTTCTCTCCAGCCGCCGCTTCTGCAGAGAATAATGGGCGCAGTTCTTTTGCCTTGGCGACCATCGCGTCGGCAGTTGCCTTGTCCGCAAACGTCATCAGTTCCTCATTTTTGATTTTTTCAACAGTGGCCATTGGTATTCCTTTCCGTTCTATTTTTGTGTGGCGGCGATCTTAAGTGCCCATTTTTGGACGTTTTCCGCCGTATCGTTCCAAAGCTGTTTCCATTCATCGCTGGCAGGCACCAGCAATGTGCTGAGTTGCATCCGCACCAGCGTTTCGACAAAGGCTTCACGGTTCATCGGTTCACCGAGCAGGCCATCAAAATAATTAAAGGTGGGTTCAAGCGCTTCCAGAACGGCCTGTTTGTAGCGGTCAAAGCGGCTGCGGAAGAAGGCGAGGTGAAAAGCCGGCTCAACTTCAAAGACGCGGTCCGGGGAGTTCTCGATCGTATATTGTCCATAAAACTGCATGACCGATTTGAAGCGTTCCATCGGATCCGGAATCCCATTGCCGGCATCGCGGATACCCGTTTCAAAACCGACGCAGACAAATTCCGCAACAGCCACGAGCACTTCGTCCTTGTTCGAAAAATAGCGGTATAGCGTTCCGCGCGAGACGCCGCTGGCTTCGATGATGTCACTCATCGAGAGGCGCTTTGCGCCGCGGCTGGCTATCGCATCCAGCGCGCCACTCAGGATCCGGATCACGCTTGGAGAAAGTTCTACCTCCGGTGTGGGTTCGGCTTCGGTTTCAGCAGCGACCAGTCTCATGATGTGCGCCCTTCCAATTCATCCAGATTGTGCGGCACGCTGACATAGCCGGGCAAATTCTGTCCGCCGTCGACATTGATCATTTCGCCGGTGACAAAGGCCGACATTTCAGACGCCAGAAATACGATGACCGGGCCGATATCCTTTTCAGGATCGCCTGCACGTTTCAGCGGATTATTTGCCGTCGCCTGTTCCAGGAAGCCCGGTACTTTCTCGACCAGTTCCGCAAAAACCTGCCCCAGACCGGTGGGAGCGATAGCATTGCAACGAATATTGAACCGGCCCCATTCCACCGCAGCGCTTCGGGTAAGACCCATAATACCCATTTTGTTGATATTATAATCGCTGTGCAGCCATGCACCCGTCTGGGCATCGATGCTGTGGAAATTGATGATAGATCCGCCGCCGCGTTTCTTCATATGCGGCAATGCGGCACGCATGCCCCACCAGCAGCCCCAGACACCGATATCCAGTGTCCGTTTCAACATTTCGTCCGTCTTGTGTTCCAACAGCACGTTGTCGGAAAGCAAGGAAGCATTGTTGACCAGAATATCCAGACCGCCAAATTCATCGACCGCGCGCTGTACCATCGCTTCGACCTGTTCTTTCACGCCCATGTCGGCGGACATACCGATAGCCGGCGTGCCAAATTCCTCGCGGATTTCGGCGGCGACGTTTTCGGTTGCGACACCGTCACGTCCGGTGATGATGAGCGATGCGCCTTCTTTTGCCATTGCACGGGAAATGCCATAGCCAAGGCCCTTGGCTCCACCCGTGACAATAGCGACTTTGCCTTCAAGCAATCGGCTCATGCTTTCTCTCCCACCAATTTGTCCATATCCATGCGTTGCTCGCATTTTTCTTTTGTCAGCACATAGCCGCGCACCACATTGTCGCTGTCGATGAAGATATATTTACTGCCCACGTCATCGTCCTCGACCTCTCGCCACTCTCCGGCGACCGAGGGGCCGGGCGGTAGCAGATTTATCGGGAAGAGGGTTGTCTTTACCTGCACAGAAAGTGGCGGGAAGCGGATTTCGGTGGGCGTGCCAAGCGCCGAAGGGGCGATGCCGCGAGCCGCAGCCATGATCGGCGTGACAAAGGCTGACAGGCCGTGCTGATATTCCGCGCAATCGCCGATGGCGTATATATCGGGATCGCTCGTCTGGCCGAATTGATTGACCTTGATGCCAAGTCCGACATCGAGTCCGGCTTCTTCCGCGAGATGTACATTAGGGCGCAGGCCAACGGCGGAAAGCACCAGATCCGCTTCAATCTTGCTGCCGTCATCAAGTGTGGCGACATAGCCGGGGCCAGGGATGCTATAATCTATGGCAGTAATTTTGTGGTCCAGATGCCATTCCACTCCTTCGGCGGCGAGCGTATCGCGCACCTTCTCGCCAACCGCAGGCGGAACCAGCTGGGCGAGTGGCAGCGCCAGCATATCGACCACAATTGGTTTATAACCATTGGTCACCAGATCATTGGCAAATTCGGTGCCGACCAGACCGGAACCCATGACAAGCACACGCGCATCATCAGGCAATTCGTTTCGAAACTGGCCATAATGATCGAGCTGGTTGACCGAGATAGTGCGATGCGCTGCGTTTCCTTCCAGCACCGGGCGAAAGGGGAGCGCCCCTGTGGCCAATATCAGCGAATCATAATGTATCGGCCCACCGGTCGTGCAAAGCGCCTTGCCAGCACGATCAATTGCCTCGGCTTCCCGGCCAATGCGCGCATCCAGTTTTAGCTGCGACTTCATTTTTTCAGCATCCGAGGTCACCAAGGTGACAGCAGTCTTGCCCTTCGCGAGGGCTGTAGAAAGCGCCGGTTTCGAATAAAAATGCCCATCCTCCAGCGTAACCATGGTCAGCTTGGCATCCGGCGCAGCCCGGCGTAACTCTCGCAAGACGCCGAAGCCAGCAAGGCCGCTTCCGACAACAACAACAGATTTTGGCACTGAACCGTTCACCTTGATCAGATGAACACGGCTAGGTTTGACATGCCGAGGACCGACTGATCCACGATGATTTCCCGGCTCGCCAATTTATAAGCGCCATCGACTTCACGCCAGATATCACGGCGCTCGGCGGTCAGGCTTTCATTCTCCGGATTATCGCCCCGGCTGCGTTCCAGATAAATATAGCTGACGACCTCATATTCTCCTGCCGTTTCACATTCACCAATGCGAACATTGGTGACAAAACGCCGGCATCGAGATGGCGGATCTTCTGCCCATGCGCTTTTTTGAAGGCGGCCCAGACGCATCTGGATCGAGTTATAGTCATCGTCAAAGTGGAACATGGTCCGCATGACGTCGCGGTCCTTATTTGGTCCGGTGCGGGTGATGCGAATGGGTGCCTGATACACCAGATCCTCTGTCAGCATGGCTGCCCAGTCATCGAAGCGGCGTTCGTCGAGAGCAGCCGCTTCATCATAAAGCGTTTCAAGCAACTTGTTGTATATCACCGAACCCAGCGGCACACGTTTTCGTGATACGAGCCCACGAATGATTGTCGTGGAATCAGGAGCGGCGGTTGATTTTGTTTCCCAAGTCATCTGTTGTTCCTCTCGCCTAGCCGGCTTCACTCATCAATTTATGGTAAGCAAGCCACCAATTCCATTGCGTGTCATCCTTGGTAAATCCGGGATAGAGAAGACCGTCTCCCTTCCAGCCTTCGGGCCGTTCGTGGCCATGCAGTGCCTGATATTTCAGGGTCATGGTCTTGCCGGCCGCGCCACGTGCATTTTTCATGATGACGGGCCAGACATCGGCATCATCCTGCTCGATCGTGCCCGATGTACCAGTTTGCTGAACCGCGTTTTGAAGCATGTCGCGCTTCATTTGTTCGGGCGCATCTTTTTCCGCAAAGATATAATTGACGAACTCGACCTTGTCCGGTCCCTTTGGCACATAAGTGTGCAGTGCGAGCGCACCGGACGACCCGCCATCGGTGCGCGGTGCAAAAATGAAAGCGATCAGAATGTTCGGAAACATTCCGCCAACCTGTGGCGGGATGGTTGCCAGCTGCTCGACTTGATCGGCCGACAGGTTTTTGAACAATTGCGGGATCATCTCCTTGGTGATGCCCGGTGGTGTCAGCAGGTTGAGGCGCTCCTCCACCGATTTGCCTTCAAAGGGCACATCGGCAAACATCTTGAATGTCTTCTCCGCTTCGAGGCAGCGGAGCGAATGACCCTGCTCGCACGACACGTCGACTCCGTACATGCCCGGTGCCTGGTCATAGATTGATTCGGCCGTTCCGCCCATCACACCGCCCTCCATCAGAGAACGATGCAGAGTCAATGTGTGGAAACCGTCAGAACCGGACTGCTCGCCCGGAACCTTCCAATTGCACGGGAGCACAAAGCGTTGCGGGGGTCCGAGCAACTCCAGACCGCTATCGGTCCGGCAAAATAGCTGGTCCATATAATATTTGATATCGCCCATATATTCATCGAATGATGGACCGTCCACGTTCCATGTGGCAAAAATCAGGCCGCCATAAAGATGGACCCGCGCTTTTTTGAGACCTAATGTCTTTTTATCAACATCATTGCCATGCATCTTTTCACGTTCGACCGGTGCGCCGATAAAATCGCCATTCGGCTTGAAGGCCCAGCCATGATAGATGCACTGATGAATAGGCTTGTTGCCTGCTTCGCCCAGACAGACGCGCATACCGCGGTGTGGGCAGACATTGAGCGAGACATTGATATTGCCCTCCCGGTCGCGCGCGACGATGACATTATCTTCAGCCATGTCGCGGACAATGAAATCGCCGGATTTCGGAATTTCGCTCTCATGTCCCAACAATAGCCATGTCTTGGCAAATATCCGTTCCATTTCATGCTGATAAAGTTCTTCATCGGTCATGACACGCAACGAGACTTCATTGCTGTCGCGCATGATCAAATCGTCTAGTGACGTGCCATCGCGCAAAACCAGGCTAGATTTCTGCAACATGATGCTGTTTCCTCTCCAGGATATTTTTAACGTTGATTCGAGTTATACATATTGAATATAATCTGTTCAAGGTGTAAATTGCTTGCTAATGAAAATTTCACAGGAGAGACACATGTCTGATGAGGCAAAATTGAAGGTAGAGATCAACAAGCCAGCATGTTGCGGCTACGGCGTTTGTGCGGAAATCTGCCCCGAGGTCTACAAGCTGGATGAAAACGGAATGGTCTATGTTGAAGATCCGGTCGTGCCCGCTGGTTTGGAAGCCGCCGCACGCGAGGGCGCCGAGGCCTGTCCGCAATCTGCATTGCAAGTGGTTCCGGCTTGATTGTTTCAAGACAATGGCGGCGTCAAAAATCGTCGCCAACAATCCGGATGAGGCGGGCGGTTTGCCGGTCCCAGGCGGCCTGATATTGGATTGACCAACGATTGCCCGCAATATCGGCGAGACAGATAACCAGCATATTGAGCAGTTCGCCATAAAGCAGAAATGGAATGTCACCATAGCTGCGATGGGCAATGACATGGTTTCGAATCGAATCTGCGACCCATTGTTCGCCCTGTGCCAATGCGAGCAGCGATTCCAATATTTCGTTGATCATTTGACCTTTGGTGGTGGCGGGATGGAAAAAGCTCGCCTCTTGTTCCGGGTGGGCTGCGAAGAATTTCGCGTAAAGGCGCTCCGTTATATCCACATCGGCTTTCGCGACGGCGAATAGCGATTGCTCCATAATATCTGCGTCATTCTGATATTCGTCGGTCATATCGTGCTTTCCCTGCGCTCTTGTCACCAATCCATGAGCGCTGGGACAGATTGGTGCTGATTTCTCATCATATCAAGTTCGGCCAACCCGCATTTTGTCGCGCCTGTCGATAGAGAGGTCCGTACTTGCGAGGTTAATTCGACGATGAAATCGAGAGCCTACCGGGAGAACAAGATGCGACCGTCAGTTGAACCACTATTTACTTCATTCGAATATGGGACGCTTTCTCTTGCCAACCGTTTTGTCATGTCGCCGATGACGCGCAATTTTTCGCCCGACGGTGTACCCGGTGACAATGTCGCGTCATATTATACGCGCCGCGCGACAGCGAAAACCGGCCTGATCATCACCGAGGGCATCGGCGTGGATCACCCGTCCGCAATCGGTCACGGCACTATGGGAGAAAAGAATATTCCGGTGTTGCATGAAGAAGCCGCGCTGGCAGGCTGGCGCAAGGTGGTGGATAATGTTCATGCGGCAGGAGGCAAGATCATACCCCAGCTCTGGCATATGGGCGGGGTACGGCAGGAAGGCTCTCCACCGCATCCGGAGATAAAATCCATGCGGCCTGATGACATGAGTGAGGATGATATAGCCGCAATAATTGCCGCATTTGTAAGCAGCGCCGCCAATGCCAAGGCTGTCGGCTTTGATGGTATCGCCCTGCATGGCGGGCATGGTTATTTGATTGATGCCTTCCTGTGGAAAGAGACCAACAGCCGCGTCGATGCATGGGGCGGGGACATATTGCGCCGTACCCGCTTTGCTTCCGAACTGGTGAAAGCGATTCGCGCCGAAGTTGGCCTTGATTTTCCGATCCTGTTCCGTCTGTCGCAATGGAAATTGCAGGACTATGAAGCAAAGCTCGCGGAGACGCCCGACGAATTGGCGATCATTGCCGGCGCGCTTGTCGAGGCTGGCGTGGATATATTCGACGTCAGCACCCGGGTGTTTTCGGTGCCAGCCTTCGCGGGCTCAGATATGGGGCTGGCTGGCTGGGTACGACATCTTTCCGGCAAGCCAACAATGACCGTAGGCGGCATCGGTTTTGACAAGGAACTGGCTGCAAGCTTTGCGGAGCCGACCAGCGCCCTGGACAATCTCGATGAAGTGGCGCGCCGGTTCGAAGCTGGGGAGTTTGATTTGGTTGCGCTCGGCCGTGCCCTGCTGATGGATCCGGAATGGGTTCTCAAAGCGCAGGCAGGCGAACCGTTTGAGCCGTTCGATCTGACGGCGTACAGCCGGTTGGATTGAGGAGAATGACAGCAATTGGTGATGATCTCAACTGATTGACGCAACAGACTCATCTCAATTGGATAGAATAATCTAACCAGATCCGGTGATCAAACTGGTCGGGTTTGCCAATTTCTGTATTCAATATTGATGCTGAAGTTCTGCGGTCATAAGCGTGGTGGAAGCATGCTATTTTTGCGCCAGCGGCGGATCCATTTAGTGACGCAGGCAGCCGTGTCGATACACTCGGTGAAGCCCGCTTGTCTGATCTTAATCGTGCTGGTGATAACATTGCGGTCGGCGACCCCCATCGAGACATCGGCGAGCGCGGCCGATCCTCCCAGATACGTGCCCAGTTCGGCGGGCACCGGCAGCTTGTGCTTTCTGACTAGATCGGCCCAGACCGAAGCGTTTGCGGCGAGCTCTTCACGCAGCGAGAGATCGGCAACCGCGGGGCCGAGCGGCAAGTCGATTTCTTCCGCGATGATGGGCAGCAGGTCGGGCCAGCAGAATACATCGCCATTGGCGACGTTAAACGTTTCGTTGCGTGCTGCCGGATTATCCGTCGACCAGGCGACGGCCCTGGCCAGCAGTTCTACATCCGTCATTTCAATGATTGGGTAGGGTTCAAGGCCGATTATCGGAAGATCCAGCCCCATGGCTCGTCGTATCGAGGCGAATACGGCTATTCCCAGCAGTGCATTAAGGTTGCTGCCCACGCCTCCGCCCGCGATAATTTGCGGTCGGAACGTAGTCCAACTTATGTCGCGTCCGCCTATCTGTTTGCGAACATGGTCTTCCTGCCGGAAATAGAAGTCGTCGAAGTGGGGTCGAGGCATCGTTTCCTTTAGGGGTACGGGCAGATGCTCGGCGCGGAACGGCGCATAGGCTTTCGTTCCATGCATTATCATGACCTGGCGGAGCTCTCCGTTCAGATCGACGAGAGGGTTGAGTATATTCGAAAACATCGCGCTGTTGCGCTCGATATAGCCAGGTCCCGCCCAGCCGCCGCCGATTTCATCGGGAGTTTCGTTCACAGCAGCAAAGACCAGATGCGTCACGTCGACAAGGCCACTGGCCGCAGCGCGGCAAGCCTCGGGGTCGAGAAGGTCGAGCGAGACAAATTCAGCATTCGGTGTCGGCTGGAGAGGCGGACGGCGTGAGACTCCGATCACCCGGTGGTGATCGGCAATGAAGCGTTCTATGATAGCGGCACCGACTAAGCCGGAAGCACCCGCCACCAGAACGCGCATCAGGATATCTCAGCGATCAGTTGAGCCGTATCATGGTCTTCAAACGCGGTTGTCAGCCGGAAGTGATTCATGACATTTATCTCCCAGCCATAATTTACCACCGGTGTAGTCAGCCATCCAATATAGACGCCCCACATCAGGCAGCGTCCAAATTCGGTAAAGCTGACTTCAAATGAGGGGATGGCGGTCACGCCTTCCGCCGCCAGCCTGTCTAGATAGAAACGCACAAGTTCTTGTTCGTTGGCACGGCGATCCTCTACTGATAGTGATGTCGTTATTAGATAACTGACGTCATGCATATGATGGCCGCGACAGGTGAGTTGCCAGTCAAGCAATCCCCCCGATCCATCCGGCAGCAGATAGGTGTTACCTATATGCATATCTCCCTCGACCAATGTTTGTGGTAGGCCTTGCTGGTGTTGATGAAGCGCGAGAGTGCCATCGCGTAATTCCGACCCGCTGGTGTGCAGCCTTTGCACCATCTCGCGTTTAAACGACACGTTGTCAATTTCATGCTGGATTAGCGGTTCCGCGCCATGCATCAACAACTCGGCTACCTCACCCTCAACATGACTGCCTGCCCAGGCGAGATCGCCGTTCGGACGCAGGCGCGGACTTTCCCAATAATGCGCGTGAAGCTTGGCCTGTTGTGAAAGAATGGAACGTACACTTTCGAGCGAGACTGGCGAGAGGACGTTGGGGAAGGTCGCGCCCCGCAAAGTCAGATCCTCTAGCACGATCGCGAAGTCGCTCGATGAAGCATCGAACCCGGCGCCAAAGACCCGCGGCGCTTCAATGTTCAGTTCCGGTCGAATACGCTTGTAGAAATTGACTTCGTTTTCGTAAAAAGGCGCCATTATTTTATCAACCCCGCGCGAGATCTTGATGACAAGGCGCGTGGGCAGGTCGGGGGGGCTGTCCGCATCATAACGTACATCAACTGTAACCCGTCCCGCCGTTGACACGAATTGCTCACCATATGCCTTAGCCTCGATCGTTGTTACCTCTGTGACCGTCACGCCGGGTACCATCTCAGCCATCAGAGAAGTCAGATAGGCTGGAGTGATGTGGGCGGCCGATGTCGGATGAGTCAGTCGCTTGTTCATCTGGTAAAGCCTTTCCAATGTCCGCAATGGGTCTTATTCTGTTGAAAAACTTGAAGTCGGCAGAACTGATACTAATTTTCGGTAATAATGATTTATGATAACTCAATCGTGGGAATCATTGTTGCGCTCAGAACGTCATCCAAAACCAAATCTTGCTGACAAAAAACGGTATCGAAGTTTTTCAACAGAATAGGTCTAAAACCGAAATTCCGCCTCAGGTTGTCGCTCTCCCTAAAACGCTTCCGAAGTTGCGTAGATATGCATCCGTGCGGCATTGGCATTGCCGGTCTGTTCGCACATGAACAATATGGCACTAGCGATGTCATTGGGCACCATGGGCGGGATAAATTCATCCCAACCGGGCTGACCTTTCGATTTCATTTCCTCAAAAATTTCAGTCGTCGTCGTGCCCGGCGCAACAATACCAATCCGGACACCGCTGCCCGCCAGCTCGATGCGGAGCACATCGGTAAAACGGTCGAGCGCTGCCTTCAGCCCACCGTAAATACCGGTGCCAGCTGCCGTGAGACTGGCTCCAATGCTGGAGAGGTTGACGATCTGTCCGCTGCCGTGCGCTTTCATATGCCGCGCGAACAAAAGACTGGCCCGCACAGCGGCGGTATAGTTGATCGCGATTAATGGCTCGAGTTCCGCGAGATCAAAGCCATCGACATGGCTGGTGCGCAAAATTCCCGCATTATTGACGAGAATATCGACATTTCCCAACTGCGCGATAGCGGTGTCCAGCATGACCTGCGCCGCGTCTTCCTGTGACAGGTCCAAAGCAAGATGACATGCACCGTTGCCAATTTCTGTCGCCAGCGCAATCAGCCGCTCTTCCCGCCGGGCGACGAGCATCACCCTTGCTCCTGCTCCGGCCAATATGCGCGCTGTCGCCTCGCCAATGCCGGAGGAGGCTCCCGTTATAACAGCGGTTTTTCCAGAAAGGTTGGTCATTGTGATATCCTCAGTCGATCAATACGGGTGTGAACAGGCGTCGGGCGATCCGCCAGCCGCCTCCGGTGCGGACCAGCTGATCATCATAAAAGCCGATGCCCCGGTGAACGGGGCCGCCCTTGTTCATTGGCATGAGCAGCGCATCGACATAGGTTCGGACACGGACCTGCTCTTTTTCAGCCCGCATTTCGATGTTCGTCATACGGTGAAGCGTGGGGCCCAAATCGGCATGGGCCTTCTTCATGAAGGCGGCGATCGCGGCGCCGCCCTGCCATTTTCCGAAATCGCCGTAATCTGCTTCGCAATCTTCGGAAAAGCAGGCGCGCAGTCTTTTCCAGTCCCGCTGGTCAATCGATGTACCATAAGCCACTAATATCGCGGAAATCGCGCGCTCATCCTGAGCGCTCAGGCCTGAACCCATAAACGTTATTTCGTTCATCTAGCAATCCTCGCTGTCCTGCCAACAAATCTAGAGGCAAGGGCAGGGGACTCGCCCTTCTTTGGATAGGCGTATTGTACGCTTGCTCGGCAATTCTGTTCGTTACTGGAAAAGGATGATGGCAATGCTGGTATCAAGTTTATGCATGGTGGGATATGACGGTCCCGCGCCGGGGCTGGAAATCTGGCCCGCTCAGCCTGATTATTGCAAGCCGGATGTAGCGCTGGCATCATTCAATCATAGCCTAGCCATGGCTCGAAAAGCAGATGCGCTGGGGTTTGACTGGGTGAGCGTGTCGGAGCATCATTATGCGCCCTATATCATGACACCCAACCCCGCTGTGATGGCGGGCGCACTGACACAGGCGGTAAAACGCGCCAAGATAGCATTATTGGGTCCGCTAGTGCCGCTGTCAAACCCGGTGCGGCTGGCCGAAGAACTTGCAATGCTCGACATGCTTTCGGGTGGACGAATCGTGGTGCTGTTTCTGCGCGGCACGCCCAATGAGCACCGCACATATGACAGCGATCCCGATGCCACCCGCGCCCAGACGCAGGAAGGTATTGATCTGATCATAAAGGCATGGACGAGTGATGAGGCATTTGCCTGGGAAGGGGCGGAATATCAGTATAGTAATGTCGCTGTCTGGCCGCGGACAGTGCAGGAGCCTCATCCCGTCATATACGGATCGGGTAACAGCGAAGAATCAGTCCGCTTTGCCGCTACCCGGCGGATGGGCATTGCCTTTTCTTTTGCGCCGCCGGAAACCGTGCGGATCTGGGTGAAGCTTTATCAGGAAGAAGCCGCAAAGGCGGGCTGGCAGCCCGACCCATCGCACGTCATCTATCGCGGCATTGCCTATGCGGCGGAAAGTGATGCGCAGGCCGCCGATGAAATGGGAGCTTTTTTTGGAGCGAAGGCGGCCGAACAGGCAAAGATCCAGCAGGAAACTTTGGGCGGTCCCCCTGTTGTGCCGTTGATCACCGAACCTTATTTCGTTGGCGGACCCGAGACGCTGAAAGGACGGATGGAAGCCATAAGGGATTGCGGCGTCGGTGTGGTTGATCTGGCGTGGGGTGTTGGCCACCCGGAGCAGCGCGAGGCAGCGATGGATTGCTTTGCGAGCAACGTTTTGGCAGCTGCGCAAAGCCTTTGAAGCGCAGGTCCAGTTTGCGCGGAAATATCAATGCCCGACTGGATAAAAGACCGATTTCTCCTGCTGGTATTCGCGTAGCCAATGCGGTCCATATTCACGCCCGATGCCGGAGCGTTTGTAACCACCGATCGGTGCAAAACTCATCGTGCCTGTGCCGCCGTTCAATGCGACGCTGCCTGCGCGAATTTGCAGCGCCATTTCATATCCTTTCGCTGCATCTGCCGTTTCAATGGCACCGTTGAGGCCGTAGCGGGAATCATTGGCGATGCTGACGGCTTCTTCGTCACTGTCAAAACCGATGATACAGCCAACCGGTCCGAAAATTTCATCCTGCGCAATTTCCATGTCATTGGTGACATTGTCGAACAGGGTGAATTCGGTGAAGAACCCTTTGTCCAGTCCGGCAGGCCGTCCGCCGCCACACACCAAAGTCGCCCCGGCGGATTTGCCAAGCGCTATATAATGTTCCACCTTGGTGCGCTGGCTTTCCCGGATAAGCGGCCCCATGCCGACGCTGGGGTCCGCCGCATCGCCGATTTTTATCTGCGCAGCAATCGCTGTAGCCGTCGCGACAAAGGCGGGCCGGATGCTGTTATGGACAAGCAGACGTGTCGGGATTGCGCAGCCTTGGCCTGCATTGACCGAGAGAAAACCCACGGCCATCGCCGCAGCACGCTGCACATCGGCATCCTCGCGGACGATCATCGCCGATTTTCCGCCCAGTTCAAGATGCACTTTTTTGAGTGTGGGAGCAGCCTGTGCCATGATCGTCGCGCCGACCGCTTCCGAGCCTGTGAAGGTCACCATGTCGACGCGTTCATCCGTGCACAGCAATTGCCCCTCTTCAATACCGCCCGTAACAATGTTGAGCACTCCCTTGGGCAGGCCGATTTCGTCCGCAATCTCGCCGAACAACAGCGCCGAATAGGGCGTGAACGGAGAGGGTTTCAATATCATCGTGCAACCCGCCATCAGCGCCGGGCCAATTTTTGCAAGGTTGAGCAGGAAAGGAAAATTATACCCGGTAATAGCGCTCACCACGCCAAATGGTTCGCGTATAACGGTGGTACCGCCGATATTCTTCGGTCCGTCTGGCGCAAACATATTGGGCGTGATGTCCAGCGGCAGTCGTTCGCTTTCTTCTTCACGGCGGGCATATTTGATCGTTGAGCGCAGGTGATTGATCGGGTTCATGACTTGCATCATGCGCGTTATGCCTTGGGCACAACCCACTTCGGCAACGATGAGAGCGACGATCTCCTCTTGCCGCGCAACGAGCGCGTCCACCATGCGGTCCATGATTGCCGCGCGTTCGTCCATCGACATGTTCGGCCAGGGTCCATTGTCAAAGGCCTCGCGCGCTGCAGTGATTGCGGCATCCACTTGCGGGCTGCTTGCCACTGGCGCGTGGCCGATCACGGATTCCGTTGCCGGGTTGATGACGGCTTCGGTGCCACCTTGCGGCGGGACGCGCTCGCCATTGATGTAAAGATGGTCTATTTGGGTGAAGGATTTGGTCATGCTTTGGCCTTTGCTGAAAGGATGATGTCTGCCGCGTTCATGGCGATCGCCATGGCGGGCGCGTTTGTATTGCCGGATACGAGTGTTGGCATGATCGACGTGTCGCAGACGCGAAGCCCTTCCACGCCGCGCACCCGCAATTGCGGGTCTAAAACACTATCTGGATCCGCACCCATTGCTGCTGTACCGGCAATGTGAAAGCTGGTGCCGCCGAGATTTAGCAGATTGGCAGCAATATCTTCATCGCTCTGGAAAACCGTGCTTCTTTCGGTTTCCTCTACTATCCATGGCGCAAGGGCTTTCTGCTGGCCCAGGCGTCTGATCCATTTGAACAGATCAACTCCTGTATCGCGGTCGATGTCCTCGGCAAAATGATTGGCGTTAATGCTGGGCGGCGAGCCTGCATCACGGGAGGTGATATGGGTCCAGCCACGGCTTTCGGGCCGCGTGAAATAACCGAGAATGCGCATTCCGGGGAAGCTGTCGAGAATAGGCGCGCCGTCTTCGCCAAGTGACATGGTGACGAGCATGGAGCCGATTTGGGCATCCGGTCGCGAAAGTTCCGGGCGCGTCTTGATAAAGCCGCCCACTTCATGCGCAGCATCGGTCATAGGCCCGGATTTGAACAATAAATAGCGCAGCAGTGATGCGATCAGCGAAGGCCCCTGCAATTTCTGATTGGAGCTACTGCCCTTCACCCGCCAATCGATCGCGACATAGCGATGTTCGCGCAAATTCTCGCCTACCAGCGGGCTGTGGACGAGCGTTTCGATACCGAGTGCCTGCAACCGCTGACCATCGCCGATGCCTGACAATTCGAGCAGCTTGGGAGATTCTACCGCGCCCGCGCTCAGGATGATTTCACCGCGGCACTGGACCACCCGGTCGGCCAGTTGGACCCCCTTGACGCGCGTGCCCTCAAACAAAAGCCTTTCGACGCGCTGGCCGGTCAGAATATCCAGATTGGGGCGTGCCCGCACCGGGGCCAGAAATGCCCGTGCAGCGGAAAACCGAGTCCCCTTGTATGTCGTCAGAGTCTGATAACCCATGCCCTGATTGGCCACGACATCGACGTGATTTACATCTTCAACGGTTGGCACGCCCATCTCGTTCGCCGCGCCGAGCACAGCAGCGCATAAAGGATTGCCGGATGGTTGACGGGAGATCCGCAACGGACCTCCGGTTCCCCGCCATTCAGCATCCCCCAGCACATGATCTTCCAGATCGACATAATGTTTGCCGATTCTGTCCCAGCCCCAGCCGGTGCAACCGTCTTTCTCCCAGTCGTCATAGTCCTGAGGGCTACCTCGCATATAGACCATCCCATTTATGGAACTGGAACCACCAATCGCGCGACCCTTGAGCCAGACTTCTTCCGGCTGATTGCCTGCCGGGGTGACGGGATAGGCGTAAACATGCTTGTTTCCTGGCGTGAGCAATTTGCCAATGCTGCGCGGCATTTTAATGAATGGACTTTTGTCATCCGGCCCGCTTTCGATCAGCAGAACGCGGGTTTCCGGGTCGGCCGACAGCCGGCTGGCCAATACGCAGCCAGATGAACCTGCACCGACAATAATATAATCATAGATTTCATGCATTCATCAATGGCCTTTCAGCAAGCAAGCGTGACGTTCTTGACCACCAGCGATTGGCCTGTTGCAGAGCCGAGAGGGCCTATCCAGTGACAGGTGGGCGGCGACCAGTTCATACACATGTTGTCCGGCAATGCTCAGGGAAAGAGGGAGATCTTGTGATGACTGCAATTCCAACTGCCGAAGCGATGCTGGCCGCTGCCAGTTTGCCCGATGATCTAGCGGCTGGCACCTTGCCGGGATTGACAGCTGCGCTGTCAGCATTGGCGCAGGAGAGCGGGCTTTCTACAGATGGCCGCTTGCGTGCGATCGCCCAATTCGAGGATAATCTGGCACGGTTGGCGGCAATTGCAGCCGACCGGAAAGCGCATCCCGAAATTGCGGAGGTGGTGATTGACCGCCCGGTCTTCATTCTGGGCCTTCCACGCTGCGGTACCTCCATTCTCCATGCGCTCATCGGAGCGGATCCGCAGGTTCGCACGCCATTGCAATGGGAGGTTGCCGCACCGTCGCCGCCGCCAGAGGCCGACAGCTTTGATAGCGATCCGCGCGCGGACGGCTTTGACGCTTATGTCGCAGAGAATTTTACCGGCGCGTGGGCGGATGTTCTGAAAGCGCACCCCATCGGCGCGCGCATCCCGCAGGAATGCGGGATGATATTGGAGACCGCGTTTCAGGGGATCAACCCGACAATGCTATTTCGCCTGCCGGGCTATTATAGCTGGTATCGCGATGCCGATACCAGCTTCGGTTATCAGGTCCACAAGATGTGGCTGCAACATCTGGCATGGAAAAATCCGCGCAAGCGCTGGGTTCTGAAGGTGCAGGAACATGCCTTTCACCTGCCGGAACTCATGTCTGTCTATCCCGATGCCGTGCTGGTGCAGCCGCACCGTGATCCGGTGACGGTGATGGCTTCGATCTCGCGCCTGATCGAGGTCATCCGCTGCGTGAGTTTCGCTCAGATTGACCGCGCTGCGTTGGGGCAGGAACTGCTGCATTTATGGCATGACGGTCAAGTGGCATCAATGGCATGGCGCAAGGCAAATCCGCAGAGGCAGGTGCATGATCTGCGGTTCAAGGATATCGTCGCCGATCCGGTGACTGCGGTACGCAGCATCTATGCCCATGCCGATATGGATTTTACCCCCGAGACCGAGCGTTCCGTGCAAGGCTGGTGGGATGCCAACCCGGCGGACAAGCATGGCCAGCATAAATATGAACTGGCGGATTATGGCCTGACCCGGGAACTGGTGGAAAGCGTCTACGCCGACTATATTCCCGCTTACGGCGATTATCTGTGAGCGGCTGGGAAGAACGCATTGCCCGCTTTGGCGATACATCCAAGTTGCTGACATTGCTCGCCAACCCAGATGACCCGCAGGCAGCGGCAGAGGCAGAGCGCCTGTTCTGGATGACGCTGGCTTCAGGTTGGTTCACCGCATTTGCTGATCCCGATCTGCCCGATTTCGTACCCGCTGTGAACACTCATCTGAATTGTATCGGGACCAATCCCGATTTCATTTATGGCACCGCCTCAATCGATGGCAGCGGCTCCTATCTGTTGACAGGCGAACGCGGTGATGGACTGTTTCTTCTCATGGACATCACAGCTGGCGGCTTGGGCGTGATGGACGAGCTGGGACCCTCTCTCGGCACTTTAGATTTTGACACGCTGTCACTGGATGATGAAGGCCAGTTTTCTTTGCTGCTCAGCTCTGAAAAACCGGAAGGCTGGGAGGGAGACTGGCAACGGCTTGATCCTGCCACGCGCTCGCTTTCGCTGCGGCAGGCAAGTTATGATTGGGGCCAGGGCCGCGAAGCCCGCATCGCAATTGAACGGACCGACAAGGCGCACTCGCCATGCTGTTGGTCAGCTGAGGATATTGCCGAAAGGCTGACGGGGCTTGCCGGTTATCCAAAGCGGCTGTCCGGAATGGCAATGGGGTTTATCAAGGCGCAGCGGGACAAGGGCCTTTGGAACGCGTTGGAGCATGATGACTGGGCTGGCAAGGGCGGCGTTCAATGCCAGCATTATTATCAGGGACTGTTCCGACTGGAACCGGGGCAGGTGCTATTGCTGGAAACCGAGCTGCCCCAAACGGCGCGCTATTGGAATGTGCAGCTATCGGATATGTTGTGGAACAGTGTCGACTGGATGAACCGCCAATCGAGCCTCAATGGCGGGCAGGCGTATATTGATGCAGACGGCAAATTCCGCGCAGTAATCGCGCTGGATGATCCCGGAGTGCCCAATTGGCTCGACACCGGTGGCAACAGCGAAGGCGCGATCATGCTGCGCTGGACAGAAGCGAGCAGCGGGCCAACGCCCAGCTTGCGGTCGGTCGATTTGACCGAATTGCGTTCGCAATTGCCCCCGGACACGCCGGAGGTCAGGCCTGAAATGCGACAGGCTCAATTGCGAACGAGGCGGCGGGCAGTGCAATATCGGCGTCGCTGGTAAGTCGATGGTTCAGCTTTTTGTCTGACTTCCCTTCTGTGCGCTTCGGCCAAATTGTTGCCACCATGCCATCAGCGTTTCTATCGTCGGCTCCAGCGCTTTGGTGGCATCGGTCATGCTATATTCGACGCGCGGCGGGACTTCGGCATAGACGGTGCGTGTGATCAGGCCATTGGCTTCCAGCTCGCGCAGCTGCTTGGTGAGCATATGCTGTGTCACGCCGTTGATCGTCCGACGAAGTTCGCCGAATCGGTGGGTACGGTGATATAAGAGCCAGAGAATTTCCAGCTTCCACTTTCCCGAAATCAGGGTCAGAGCCTTGCGTAAATCTGCATATTCCTCGGGCTGAACATCCCGATTTTTCTCAATAGTCTGCTTTTTCATACTTACCCTTTGAAATTCATACTACTTGTTAGAAATCATCTGGGGAGATAGTCAATGGATTTGATAGGCCCGGTTTTGGCGATCGCTCATTTTGATCATTTATATGCTCCGGGAACCACTGAATTTTTGACGGAGAAACGCGATGCAGATGGAATTTCCTGAACCGACTATCCCGGACCATGTTCCACCGTCTCTAGTCCGTCCTTTTCCCTATGTTTTCGGGATGACAACACCGGAAGACCCTTTTGACGACTGGGCCAGTGCGATACATGAGGGGCCGGATATTTTCTATGCGCCCCATGCCTATCCGGGTGGCACACCCTCGTGGATCGTGCGGCGGATGGAGGATTTGCGGAAAATCTACATGGATACCGATACATTCTCCAGCAAGGATTTCTCGCCTTTTGCCAAGCTGGTTGGCGAAAGCTGGACCAACCTACCCGTCGAAATCGATCCGCCGGACCACGCCAAATATCGCGCATTCATCAATCCGCTGTTCACGCCGAAGGCTATGGCAAAGCTTGAGGATAAGATACGCGGCTATGCCGTGGAATATATCGAGAGTTTTCAGGAGCGCGGTTCATGCGAATTCATGGCTGATTTTGCCTTCGAATTTCCGATTAAAGTGTTTCTTGAACTGATGGATTTTCCATTGAGCAACACCAAACAGTTTCTGGAGTGGGAATATGGCCTGCTGCATGAAATGGACATGGGGAAAATTGCCGATGCGACGCGCAATGTTGTCGGTTTCCTGCGCGAACAGATCGAGGATCGGCGCAAGAATCCGCGCGACGACATAATCAGCTATGCGCTGAATGTCGAAGTCGATGGACGCAAGTTGAATGAAGACGAGCTCGTCGGTTTTACCTTCAACCTGTTCATCGGAGGGCTGGATACGGTGTCCACCAATATGGGGCATCAATTTCTCCATCTGGCCCGCAATGCGCAGGACCAGCAACTGCTGAAAGATGACCCGAAGCAGATTCCGCATGCCATTGACGAAATGATGCGAGCCTACGCCGCCGTCACTACCTTTCGCACCTGCACGAAAGAAATAGAATTTGGCGGCGTCAAGATGATGCCCGGTGACAAGGTCGCCATGTCCACCACGCTGGCGGGCCGCGATCCGGCCGAATTTCCAGACCCTGAACAGATTCGATTCGACCGCAAACCCCGGCATGTGTCCTTCGGTTATGGTCCGCATATGTGCGTCGGCATGCACCTTGCCAAACGTGAAATGCGGATTGCCATTGAGGAATTTGTAAACCGAATTCCGCAATTTGGCGTCAAACCCGACCACCAGATCGAATATCATCTGGGGATGATCCAGCCGGTTACGCTGCCATTGGTCTGGTAGCGGAGAGAAACGTAGTCGCCATTGGGCGATTATCCCAATCGCCGTAGCTTAGGCGGAGGAATGAACATGAATCAGGGTGAATTTTCAGGCAAGGTTGTCCTCGTTACCGGAGCAGCCTCTGGTCTGGGCCGCGCAGCGAGCATGCGGTTTGTCGCTGAAGGCGCGAAACTGTGTCTGGTTGACGTGAATAGCGACGGTCTAGCCGAGACCGCAGCCGGTATCACAGAAGCGGGTGGAGAGGCTGTCATCCATTCAGCCGACCTGGGCGATCCGGCCAATTGTGCGAAAGCCGTGGCGAGCGCAGTTGCAGCTTTTGGGCGGCTGGATGTGCTGTGTAATATTGCCGGCATCTTGCGGTTTCATGCGCTCGGCGATGTGACACCGGAGGACTGGAACAAGCTGTTTTCGGCCAATGTCACGGCAGCCTTTTTCATGATTCAGGCCGCAATGCCGCATCTGATCAAAACCAAGGGCAATGTTGTCAATATCGTATCGACGGCGGCTTTCGTAGGGCAGGCCTATACCGCGCCTTATGCAGCAACCAAGGCGGCGCTGCTCAGTCTAACCAAATCACTGGCGATGGAATTCATGCACGCGCCTGTTCGTATCAATGCTCTTGCTCCCGGTGGGATGATGACGGAAATGGTCCAGAATGTGGAATTTCCCGAGGATGCGGATCAAAGCCTGATAGCACGCTATATCGGTATCCGTCCGCCGTCGCAGCCAGAAGACATTGTCGAACCGCTGATCTTCCTGGCGTCGGACCGTGCACGTTCGGTGCACGGGGCATGCTATAATGCCGATAATGGCATTACCTCCGGCTGACGCAAACGGGCGCTGTTCTCAAGCGGCGCCGAGCTTGTCCGCTCCGCCGGTCAACACCTTGTCTCCCATTCGCCGACGTGCCTGTTCTTCGGCGGCCAACCCTTCTGACGTCGGGTTCTGGACGGCGTCTTTGGTCAGCTTGTCAGTCAAATGCTCCCAATGTGTCACGCGCACAGAGACTTCGTCGACATCAGGCGCATCGGTCAGTAGCGGCGCATCTTGCCATGCCTGCCACGCATTGGCATCATTCACTTTGTAAATGCCGACATAATTATGAGACGGGGTCGTCGGGATCATCTGGCCGTAAGTGCGGAACATGGCGAATCCCGCCGATTGCACGCCGGGGCGTTTGGCCGCTTGCGGCAAATAGCTATCGGCATACCATTCCCGGAACTCCTGTTCCCGCCCCGGTGCGGCATTCACCTGCTCGAGCATGACCCCGCCTGTATGAGGGGTTGCCGGGTCATTGTCGCGAAAGGCCAGAGGATAATAATGATAATCTTCCAGCACGCTGTCATCAATGGCATTGGTTACCATCATCCGGCTGGTCAGCGCATTGTCCCAGTGTTCGCGGGAAAATCGCTCGGCATCGAAAACATCATATAGCGCCAAACATTGCCAATCGAAGGCATCGGGCAAATCCATCGGCTGTTGGGCACTGCGGCTGAAACGCTGGGCCGTGATTGAGCCGCGAAAGCGCAAAGCATCGCGGATGTGGATATTGGTGTACCAGTCATCCAGATCGTTTTCACGGCCGGGATGCGCTTTGGTGAGAACAACGAGAACCGCCTCGATCATTACTTTTATCCCGCTGCTGGAGTGAAGGGTATGTGCGGCGCGCCCATAGTTGCGCGGTAAGAAACAGGTTGCTTGCCGTCGAGATCGACTATCCCGTATCGCTCGGCCAATTCGGCTCCGATCAGAGTCTTGCCGCTCATCTCCATCAGCTTCCTGTCACGGTATAATGCATCAATCACCAAGCCGGAAAATTCGGGCGTTTCCCAGTCCGGCAACATGGCGCGCAGCTCTTCAGGGATCATCTCCGGCGGCATCGCTTTTACCGCATCGGTCAGGATGAAGCCCGGCCAATAGGAAATGGCGGCGACGCCGTGAGGGGCAAGATCGACAGCCATGTCGGCCATCATCTTGTCTGTCCCGGCCTTGGCCGCGCCATAGGCTGCGCCGTGGAAATAGGATATTGCGCCATAAAAGGATATGCTGGCAATTAGTCCCTTGCCCGTCGCCGCCATCATTGGTGCAGCATGCCACGCAGCAACATAGTTGGAGCGTAGGCCGACATCGATCATTTCCGCCAGCCGCAACGGTTTTTCCCAGAAGGGTCCCGGTGCCACGAGGTCTTCACCATAAACGGCTGCGGCATTGTTGACGAGAATGTCTATTCCGCCCAGGTCCCGCTTTACCTGTGCAAAGGCGGCTTCTACCTGCGCGTCGTCCTTGTGGTCACAGGCGATTGCCAGCGCTTTTCCGCCTTGCGCTTCTATTTCAGCGCAGACGTCGGTCAGTGCGTCGGTATCTCGTCCGGTGACGCCGACGGTTGCTCCTTTTGAACCCAAGCCGCGCGCGATACCTCGGCCAAGTCCTCTTGTCGCACCTGTTACAACGGCTATGTAGCTCATTATGTCATTTCCTCATTTCCCGTTCGATACCGGCAGGGCATAGGCGATCAACTTGTCGCTATAGCCCGACAGGATGCCGCCATGGCCACCCGCCGCGATCACTACAAATTGCCGCCCAGACTTTTTCGACCAATAGGTCATTGGCGTGGCATTGCCGCCTGCCGGCAATCGGCCTTTCCACAATTCCTTGCCTGTCTTCAGGTCATAGGCGCGAATCATATGTTCTTGCGTTGCGCCGATGAAAGCCAGTCCTGATCCGGTGATAACTGCGCCGCCGATATTGGGAACGCCCATCGGGATTGGCAGGCCAGAACGCAGCAAGAGCGGGCCGCTATCTCGTGCGGTTCCGAAAGGTTTTTGCCACAATAGTTTTCCGGTGTTGAGATCAACCGCGCTAACCAGACCATAAGGCGGCTGGGTACACGGCGCTACCAGCGGAGAGAGAAATGGTGTTACGGATGCCGCATAGGGCGTGCCAGCCTGGGCAACCGGCCCGGCAACATTTTCGAAACTCGGCTTGGCAACCGGCTTAAGCCCCATATCGTCGGCTGCTTCGCGCGGAATCAACTGGTTATAGCTGATGACATGGCTGGAATTCACAAAGGCGATCCGGCTTTCGGGATCGACCGCGATGCTGCCCCAATTATTACCCCCCAAAGTTCCCGGCCACATGATCGAAGGATTGTCTGCTTCGAGTGGCGTCATCGAGCCGTCAAAGCGCGCCTGTTTGAATTTGAGACGACACCAGGCCTGATCCAGCATGGCCATACCCCACATGGTTTTTTCGCTCGGACGCGGGCCTGCAAAGTTCGGCAGGCCAACCGAGAATGGCTGGGTTGGTGAGGACAGGGTGCCCTCGACTTTGCTCACCGCAACCTTGCGTTCTACAACCTCTGCAATCGGCTTGCCCGTACGCCGGTCCAGCATGAATAGCTCGCCGCGCTTGGTAGGCTGCAGCAGTGCCGGGCGGCCATCGGCCAGGTCGAGCAAGACTGGCTGGGCAGGGACATCATAATCCCACACATCGTGATGTGTGGTCTGGAAATTCCACTTTGGTCTGCCGGTCGTTACATCGAGCGCCACCACGCCGCTTGAATATTTCTCCATCTCGGGTGTCCGGTGCGTACCGGTATAATCGGGAGTGGCATTGCCCATCGGCACATAGACCAGACCGAGTTTCTCGTCTGCGCTCATCACGCTCCAGCTATTGGGTGTTCCCGGAGTGTAGGTTTCTCCAGGACCCGGTTCGCCCATCCGGCCGGGTTTGCCCATGTCCCATGCCCAGGCGAGATCTCCGGTAATCGCATCGAAAGCGCGGATCACGCCCGACGGTTCGCCTACGGTCTGCCCGTCGGTAACCCATCCTCCGATCACGAGCTTGCCGGCAATGATCGTGGGTGGCGAGGACACATGATAATAGCCCTTGGGTGCGTCGCTCATGCCTTTCAGCAGATCGACAATGCCAGCCTTGCCGAAACTCTCGCAAGGCTTGCCATCTGCGGCATCGACCGCGATCAGGCGGCTATCGATCGTGGCCGTATAAATACGCTCCGAGCAGCGAGAATCGGCAGATTTTTCGGGCACGCGATAATAGCTTACTCCGCGGCAGGTCTGTCCAAAAATCCCGGTCGTGTCAGCGTTTGCGACATAACGCCATTCCTGTTTGCCTGTTTCGGCGTCGAGGGCGACAATGTCATTATAGCCGGTGCAAAAATATAGTTTCTCGCCAATCTTGAGCGGTGTTGCTTGAAAGGGGGCGGCCTCTCCGTTCGGTTCTTTGCCCAGCGAATAGGTCCAGCTTTCGGTCAATGCGCCCACGTTGGCTGGCGTTATCTGGGCCAGAGGGGAAAAGCGGCGCCCGGCCTGCAAATTGCCGTAGTGGTGCCATTCACCGTCGCGCGCCTCGGCGGGTCCGTCCGTCGTCAAGGTCAGATCCGCGCCGCCCGTGATGCGATCATTCCAGAAGATCCAACCTGTCCCGCCGATTGTGCCGACCAGAAACAGGCCGAGAAGCGAAAGCGTGATTGCCGAGTGCGGCTTTGCCCCGAGTGAGCGCCGGACCCAAGGGGTCAGCAGCCACACTCCTATGCCGGTCAGCAATCCGAGCCGCCCGAGCAACGGCCAGAAAGCGAGGCCCGATTCCCATATCGCCCATAAGAGGGTCATCGCCCATAGCAGGCCGAACAAGGTCAGCGCTTTCGCGGATTGCTTCCAGAGAAGCCAGGCTGTCCCTGCCAAGGCAAGTCCTGCGAACAGATAATAAGGCGAACCGCCAGCGAACAGCAACTGCCCGCCAAGCCAAAGAAGGCTGAGGCCAAGGAGCAGAAGCAATAGTGCAAGCAACCGGTTGAGAATTTTCATGCGCTATTATTTCCGCAGCAGAAGGTTTCAGGGGACAAGTACGCTGGACCCTCCAAATAGGGCGCGACCGATCATCGCCGGACCAATATTGACGACAAAAAAGGTTATCTGAAAGACGACAATCATGCTCCACAAACGTGTCCATTCACGCCGCCAGCCAGCCGGTTTTGAAGCGACTCCGGCGTGCTTCTCGTGAGGCATCAAGCCGTCTGCCGCACGATCCGCCAGTATGCCCACAAACCAACCGGCCCAAATCCCGATCAGCAGCGGGAAAATCAGCGGTAGGCTACCGTTTTCGCTTTCCAATGCTGGACCGACAACTGAGTCGTAAGTCCACCAGCCATTCGCGACCGAGCTGCCTTCGACATATATCTGATAGGCGAGGAACAATGGAAAAGCCGTCAGCATTGCCAACAATCTAACCGACCGGGCTGGAAATTTGCGCTTGAGCCACAGAACGAGCGAAGTGAGAAGCGGAATAGAAATAGCGAACCACCAGCCCCAGCTGAAGGGAATGAACAGCGGTTTGACGGGAGTGGTATAGGCCATCTCGCCCCAAAAGGGCAGTCGTGCGAAGGCCGGATTCCACGCCACATAGGCACCCCAGTCCCCAAAAAACTCTTGCCAGAAGCCGCTGGTCGCCGCGATCAGTACAAGGCCGAAAAGCGGCAATCGCCTGTCTTTCAATGTCCACACCAGCGTCAGCGCCAGAAGCACACCCCATATCCAGAAGCTGCCTGTTTCCATCATCCACGGATTGACGGGCTCACCCATTATCCGGCTTGCGATGTCCTGGGCTCTCATGCCGTTTGCGCTTTGATATAGTCGGGGAGATTGTGGTTGTAGCATTTCTTCTCGCAGAGACTTGAAATGCGCCAGCCATTGATTGTCCGCTTGAATTTGTGGATGTACCAAAGACCGAAGAAAATCGCCTGGGGCTCGCCATCATCGCCTGGCACAACCATGGGATTGTGACAGACGGTGCGAGTCTCGCAATTGTCATCATCGAATTTATACTGGGTCGTCATCACGGCATGTTGAGCCATCGGGATCGGTTCAAGACTGGCCCGCAGAAATTCCTTGATCTCGCCAAGCGAACCTTTCACCCCGACCATCTCGCTATAGTCGATGACTGCATCCTCGGTGAAATACTGATCTAGTGCGTCGAAATCCTTGTCATCCACCGCATAGCAATAGCCCACCAGCAAGTCTTGGATTTCAAATCGATCTGACATTTCCTGCAGGGAAAGCGTCATAGTTTTACCCTTCTCCAATTCCTATTTCTGATCCATGCCTAATTGTTTCTACGCAAATGGTTCCTTCCCATTGGTAGGTTGCACCGGAGGGGTCTGACTGGAAAAGGGCTACCAATCAGGGGCCGTTCCAAGTCATGGAATCCGGTCGCTTTCAACCCCGATGTCGCAAGCCGCGGCAATAATGATGGAGATGCATGATGGCTGGTCGAATTCCGCCTTTTACCCTTGAAGATTTCAAACTTCCACCCGAGAAACGCGCAGAGATCTGCGATGGTCTTACCGAGCGTCAGACGTTCATGGTCAATCAGTGGATGGACCTGCACGACAAGCTCAATGTCGGTGACTGGTCGGGTTTTGATCAATTCATGGATACGGAGAAGATGACCTATGACAATCCGAACCGCCCCGATCTGGGAACGTTCGAAGAATGGAATACTTCACCCCGTGCACTTTTCGATACTTTCCCGCCCAGCGTGTACCGCACGCTCAAGGCTTGGGGCAAAGGCGACGACGAAATCTGTGTTTTGTGCCATCACCATGGCAAGCACACAGGCGGTCCGTACATGGGCGTACAGCCAACCGGCAATCAGCTAGACGTGCTGTGGTTCAGCTGGATCAAATTTGACGGCGACAAGATCGTCCATATCTATTCGATATCGGACGTGCTTTCCATGCTCATCGATCTGGAAGTGATGGAAGCACCTCAGCCAGTTGATCCCTATAAATAGGATTTTTCACCTAACCTGACAAAAAAAGGGGGCGTTGGGGTTCCCCTTTTTTTGTCGGGTTACAGGCTGAACCCACCATCGACGATCAACGTCTGCCCGGTGATATAACGCGCACGGTCCGAGGCCAGAAAGGCGATGGCGTCGGCTATTTCCTCGCCCGTGCCGAAGCGGCGGAGAGCAACGCTCTTTTTCTGGCTTTCCCAGATGTCGGGCGAATAGAGGGTTTCCAGAAAATGGCTGCCCAAGCCTGCATCAATGATGCCTGGCGCGACCATGTTGGCGCGGATCCCGAATTTTCCTTCTTCCTTTGCAATCGCGCGGCCGAGCGCCTCCATCCCGGCTTTGGGGACAGATGACAAAGCATCTCCCGGCGGGAAAGTGTAGTTGGCGACCGAGACGATAATCACGAAATTCCCGTATTTCTGCTCCCGGAAAATAGGAAGCGTTGCCGACACCACGCGGGTTAAACCGATTAATTCGATCTCGATGACTTCTCGCCATTGGTCTTCGCCAATTTTGCTAACAAATGGCTGTTCAATCGCGACGCCCGAAGCGAATACGACGGTGCCGATCCCGCCAAAATGATCGCGTGCCTGCGCTATTGATCTGGTGATCGACGCTGCGTCAGCAAGATCGCAATGAACGGGCAGAGCTTCACATGACTCGGGTAATTCGGCCGCTATCGCCTTTGCTTTGTCGACGCTGGAACGATAACCGATCGCAACGCCATCCCAATCACGCGCCAGCGCATGACAGGCGGCATGGCCCAGTCCGCCAGTGGCGCCGACGACAAATGCGGCTTTGCGAGTCATGACAACATCCTTTCCGGGGTACGTGCAAGCACTTCCAGCAATTGCACCGCAAAGTCATCATTGCGGTCTGCCGTGAACATATGGCCGACACCGGGCGCTGTCACGACTTCAAGTTGGGGAGCCAATCGCTGGAATGTCGCAACGCCTTCGTCGGTCAGCAAGTGGCTGAATTCTGCTCGGACCAGAACCGTTGGTGATTTCAGGTGGGCAGCGGCGGCCAAAATGCTTTCACCCTCGCTTGGTGGATGGAGAAACTCCCGCTTGCCGGTGGCCGGGTCCCAATGCCACTGCCAGCGGCCCGTGTCGTCCTGCCGCATGGATCGCGCCAGTTTACTGGCATCTGCCATACGGGGTTGATGCAGATTTCGGGCTAACGAATCTGCTGCGTCGTACAGCGATGCAAAGCCGGCTTGTCCTTCTTCAAAAAAAGCGCGAATGCCGTCCACGCCATCATCGCGCATCAGCGGGGCGACGTCGGCGAGCATGATCAGGCGCACCCGGTCGGGATGGCGTGATCCGCCAACCAGCGCCGCTTGCCCGCCACGCGATGCGCCGACCAATGTAACCGGGCGTTCAAATTGATAGAGCAGCCGCGCCACATCCCGGCCGAAAGCATCTAGCAGATAGTCACCGTCGGCAGCCCAATCGCTGTCGCCATGACCGCGCAGATCGAAACTGACACCGTAATAGCCTGCTTCCGCCACTGTCTTTGCCGAACCAAGCCAAGCGTTGCGGCTCTGGCCGCCGCCATGAAAGAAGAGGACGGGTGGTGCAGCCGGGTCGCCATAAGCGCTTCCGGCAAGCTCCAGCCCGTCCCCCTGAAAACGGATTTTCGTCGGCGACAAATTATGCCGCTTTGATGGGCGCTACTTCAGCATGGCTCGGGTGTTCGCCCGGACCCTTATAGGCAAATTTATTGGGCGCATGATGCCATTTTCCATCATTCCTGCTTTCGTAGGGTGATGCAACTTCGATCAGGCAACCATGGGTGCTTTTTGCACCGACCCAACTCCATTTCTGCCAGGTCATGTCGGGATCGTTGAATGTCTCGCCATCGCCGGGCAGGTCGATACCTTCTGCTTTCAATTTGGCCATCGCAGCCGGAACATCATCGGTCGAGAAGCAAAGATGATGAACATGCTCGCCAACCTTGTCGAGGCGGCGGCCCATCGGCGTTCCGGGCGCGGGCTGAATGAACTGAATTTCGGTCGAATATTCATTGACGAATGTCGCCCATTTCATCCCGGCATCATCGCCGCTGGAAAATTCGTCATATTTGACGATCCGTTTTTCCAGACTCTGGGGATCAAGCACGCGCAAGATCTTTGTCCAGTCTTCGATTGCTTTATCAAGATCGCGTACGACCATGCACACATGTGCGAAAGGACCACTAGGCATAATTAAACTCCTTAAATTTAAATGATTACGGTTGCCGTGCCGCTATTCACCGTTCCGCGTCCTTCGACGTCGAGGGTAAATTCGCAGGAAATTCTATTGTCTTCAATCGCGGTAATTTTGCCGGACGCAACGACCTTGTCTTCACCATATACATTGTCAAGAAAGCGGGAGTCCATGGATTCAATCCGGCAACCGGGGAAGGCGGCCATCAGCATATTCATCATATAGGCGACATTGGCCGGCCCCTGGTTGATCACCTGGTCGCCAAGGCCCTTTGCCTTCACGACTTCCACATCCAGGTGGATCGGATTGGGGTCGGCAAGGAATATAGCCCATTGCTTCATCGCCTCCGGGCTGACGCTTTCGATTACGAAAGGCGGCAGTTCATCTCCAACATTGTAACTCATGCAGCCAGCTCCTTACGCGGTAGAACCCAGACATTGTCTGTCTCTAATATGCAGCTGCCATCCGCTTCCTTGTGAAGGCGCAGTCGATAGGTGAGGACGTCCATCACGCCCAATTTGCGGCTCTGCTTGCGGACCAGACTGAGTATTTCGCCGGTAACCTTGTAGCTTTGACCGACCATCAGCGGTTCAGAGAATTTGACCCCGGACGAGCCCATCATCGGGCCGTCATCGACATCAAATTCGCAGGTTTCACAGACGCCGGCGACCGTTTTGCCCATCGCGACCTGGGTTGCGATATAATAATAAATCGGGTGTGCGCTGCCATCGCTTGCCGGTTCAACACCGGTCGAGCGGCACAGAGCGGCATTTTCGTCGGCAGTGATCGTGAAGATCTTTGTGCCATCGAGCGATGTTCCGGCAACAGCGGGGGCAGGGGGGAAATCGGGTTCGCTCATCAGAATGACCTCGGCAAACCGAGATTTTCCGCAATGCTGTTACGGACCATCTCGTTGGAAATTGGTGTCATGCGAAGAATGCGGTGGTCGCGCCAGTAGCGCTGCATGTCGGTTTCGGCTGAATAGCCCATGCCGCCCAATATCTGGATGCCAAGGTCCGCCGCTTCCACTGCACGTTCCGTTGCAACCATCTTGAGCATATTCGCCTCATTGCCGCAGGGCATGCCCTGCGCCTGCATCCAGGCGACATTGTAGAGCAACAATTCCACAAGCTTCTGCGACGTAGCGATATCGGCAACATAATGCTGGAGAATCTGGAATTCTCCAATGATTTTCCCGAACGCCTTGCGCTGCTTCATATAATCGAGAGCATCTTCCAGCACGCCGTCAATCGCACCCAGACATTGCGCGCCAACCATGATGCGCTCATTATTGAGGCTTGGCAGCATTGCGCTCCACGCCTTGTGCGGTTCGCCCAGGACATCTTCATCGGGAACGAAAACATCATCATAGGTAACGGAACAACTACCCATTGCGCGCATACCCAGTTTGGGGAGCAGCGTGGCGGTAATTCCGGGCGATTTGGCATCGACAAAAAACGCCGTCAGACCATGATGTTTTTTTTCGGCATTGCGGTCGGATCGACAGAGGACCAGCAACCGGTCGGCTGCGCGGGCCGCCGTTGTCCACATTTTTGCGCCATTGATCTTCCAGCCGCCATCGACCTTGTCGGCATAGGTTTTCATAGCGCCCAGCACATCCGTACCACCGTCGGGTTCGGTCATCGAGAGGGAGACACGGAGGTCGCCCGCCGCCATTTGAGGCAGCCATTTCTTGCGCTGCTCTTCGGTTCCCGCAGTCGCCAGTGTCTTGGCACCGCCAAAGGAAGTGAGGCCCCAAACCCAGAGCAAACCGCCCGCTGTCCGCGCCATTTCACGGGCGAAAATCATCTGCATGACGACGTCGCCGCCCAGTCCACCATATTCTTCCGGGATGCCAATGCCGAAAAAGCCTTGTTCCTTGAGCTTGTCCCAGATTTCATAGGGGTAATTTTCTTCGTCCGCCTCCAGCTTGCGCATCAGGTCTTTGGGGAGCTCGGCGTCGACCCAGCGGTGTACCGTGTCGCGGAAAGCGATCTGTTCTTCTGTCAGATTAAAGTCCATATCTCATCCTTGCGGGCTATGCTGCGATCGGCAACCTATCGAAAGTAGGGTTCAGATAGCCAGTCCGCCTTCGACGGGAATGACCGAACCAGTGACATACGCGCCAGCACGGCTTGCCAGATAGATTGCAGCTCCGGCCATGTCTTCCGGTGTACCGGTGCGGCCACGCGGCACCATACCTTCCACCATCTTGCGCATGTTGTCGTCAGTGATGACTGTCATGTCGCTTTCGAAAAATCCGGGAGCGATGGCGTTGACCGTGATATGATCAGGCCCCAGCTTCTTGGCTATTGATTTGGTCAGCCAGTGGATCGCCCCCTTTGATGCCTGATAGCTATACACTTCACGCGGGCCGATTTTCAGGGCGCCGACAGATCCTATGTTGATCACATTTGACGGGCGTTCTGCGCTCGTTCCGGCGCGCAGAAGAGGAAGAAGCTTTTGCATCAGGAAAAAAGGTGTCTTGAGATTGAGGTCGATCACATCGTCCCACTCATTTTCACTGAACGTATCAATCGGCGCGTCTGTTAGCGTGCCCGCATTGTTGACCAGAATATTCAGCGCGGATTCCCGCCCTTCAATCTCTGCAACCAGTAAAGCGATACCTTCAGCCGTGGAGACATCGGCCGCCAATCCGATGACGTCGCCTTCCATCTCGGCAGCGGCCTTGGCAATTTTTTCAGCCCCGCGCGCACAAATATAAACGCGTGCACCAGCGGCGGCGAGACCGGTTGCGATCATCCGGCCAATGCCGGCGCTACCGCCGGTAACAAGGGCAACGCGACCTTTGACGGAAAACAGGTTTGCAGTATCCATCAGCCGACAATCTTTTCAATGATATCGCATACGCCTTCGGGGTCACCCACATTGAACGCATGGTCGCCAGGATGGTCGTGCACGGGCCAACCCAAAGCACGGGCGCGTTCATGCATGGCTGTCATGATGGTATTTTTGGCAGCGATATAATCGACCGGATGCGTGATGCTCTCAGCCCCTACAGGAATGACACAACAAGTAGCGCGCATAGGCTGGTCAGACAGATGATCGAGTAGCCATTGTTCACGATCCCGGTCCATCATATGCGGATGTTCCTTGGCCATGGCCCGCTGCTGTTCGTGGACGCCAGAGCCGATCGGCCCTTCACCGGCATCAAGCATCGCATCCAGCCTGACCATTTCTTCCTCACTCGCAAAACCGAGCAGGGAGGCAATCCGTTCGCCGGCATGAGGGATGATCGCATCGAGATAGATCACCCGGCGGATCCGGTCCCCGGCCTGCGCCAGCACGCCCGGGGCAACGGTACCGGAATAGCTGTGCGCCACGAGGATGACATCGGTCAAATCTTCATAATGCAGAACATTGACGATATCCGTCACATGGGTTTCATTGCCGATATCGCGGCCAATCAGGTGCACCCGTTCGCCAAAACCGGTGAACGTCGGGGTAAAAACTTTGTGGCCGTTTGCTTCAAGGATTTCGCGCATGAATTTCCACGTCCATCCGCCCATGCCGCCGCCGTGCATTAAAAGATATGTAGCCATTATTCGGGTGCTCCCGGTTCAAGGTTGGAGACGAGCTCTGGCGGCACGTCAGGCCCCCATAGGTAGAAGCTGTCTTCTGGTGCGTGCTGGGCAGAAGGCCATTCGCAGTCTGCCGGTATATAATCAATATCGGCTGAAAACTCAGCATAGCTGCCCCAGGGATCACGGGCATAGTAGAAATAATTTCCGCCCAGAACGTGACGGCCCACACCCCAGCCTTCTTTATATCCCGAGCGGAACATCTGTGCAGAGCCGAGCCCAACTTCCTGGACCGATCCGACGTCCCAGCTGCTATGATGCATCCCGCGATGGGTAGAGCCGACCAGCGCCAGTAGATGATGATCGCTCCCATGCGGGCCGTGGAGAAATGCGACAACGGGGCCGCTGCCATCGGACAGTCGGAGACCGAGCATGTCTTCATACCATGCCGTCGCAGCGATTACATCAGTTGTATAAATGGCAAAGTGGGAAAGGTTGCGCGGTTGCGTTTTTGGAGCAGCAGAATTCAGGATCGCTCCCGATGTGCCTGGTGCCGACGAGATGGTTTCAAACTTTGTCTTCGCATCAGGCGAACATTTCTCCGCCACGCGAATGTTAATTGGCAAGCCGTCAAAGCCTTCTATCCATATGCCTCCCGCAGGCGCACCGGGCAGGGCGTCAATCTTCACGGCCCCTTTGGATTCGAGATGCGCGATCATGGCGGCTTCGTCCTCGCCAAACATACCAAAGCTGAGATATTGCAGTTGCTTGACCGGCGCTTGCACGATCCGGCCCCAGCACTGCGGATGGCCGACCGTGAACAGTTCCAGCCCTTCAGACGAATCCCGGACATCGAGTCCGAATGCGTCATAAAAAGACCGCGCCACATTCAGGTCCGGCACCTGCAAGCCAAAATGGTCAATCGAATGAACGCCCAGCGCCCCCGCTCTTTTTGCTATCATGTCACATTCCTCACCTTTGCCTGACTCGCTAGTCGAAACTTATTCCGCCGCAATCGGATTGCGCAACAGGCCAATATTCTCGATCTCGACCTCGATTACATCGCCGTCCTTCATGAAAACGGGCGGAGTGCGGGCAAGCCCGATTCCCGAAGGCGTTCCCATCACCAATACATCGCCCGGCTCCAGCGTCAGGAAGGAGGACAACAGCGTCACCGTCTGCTCGACATTGAAGATCATCTGGTCGGTACTGGCCGATTGCATGACAGTGCCATTGAGCCGCGTTTCGATTTTGAGTCCTTCTCCACCCGCCGGCAGTTCATCGGCGGTCACCAGCCAGGGGCCGAATGATCCGGTGTTGTCAAAATTTTTGCCCGCGGTCCATTGTGAAGTTTTCAACTGATAATCGCGAACCGAACCATCATTGAACACCGAATAGCCCATGACATGGGACAAGGCTTCGGATGCCGGAACATTTTTTGCCCGTTTGCCGATAACTGCGACCATCTCGCCTTCATAATCGAGCTGATCGGACATTTTTGGCTTCAGGATCGGAGCGTTATGGCCGATAAGATTGGAAGCAAAACGAGCAAATATGGTTGGAAATTCGGGCACTTCCAAATTGGCTTCGGCGGCGTGATCGGCGTAGTTCAAGCCCAGGCAGATAACCTTGCCCGCCCGCGCCAGTGGCGGCAGGAAGGTCAGACTAGCTTCATCGACTGCTTCGCCTGCAGCCGCTTGGGCGCCAGCAGCATCAAGCGTTCCGGTTGCGATATGAGCATCCAGATCAGCAATATCCGCGCCATGGGCAAGGGAGACCTTGTCTCCGGTTTTGGCGGCAAGGCCGATTTTTCCGTCTTTTGTTACTCGTGCGAGGCGCATGTTCTTCTCCGTTTGGTTTATTATTTACTTGGCTTTTGACCGGTTCCACCGCCGGTCGCGGGCATCAGGTTATTGCTCATGCCACCATCAACCAGAATGTCGATACCGGTGATATGGCTGGCTAGCGGGCTGATCAGGAACAGGATCGCGTTGGCGACATCTTCCGCCATGCCCAGCTTTCCGAGCGGGATCATCGACTCGCGCTGTTCGCGACGCTCTTTGTCATCATAGCCGGCCTGGGTCATCGGTGTATATGTTGGTCCGGGGGAAACGGTATTGCACCTTATGCCATCACCTCCCCATTCCAGTGCGAGTTGCCGGATCAGCATCAGCAAAGCTGCTTTGCTGGAAGAATAAAAGCCGAGACCCGGCGTCGCCTGGGTCGCCGACATGGAGGCCGTTGCGACAAACGCACCCTTGCTCGCAGCGAGATACGGATGGGCGGCTTTTGCAAGTGCCCAGGTCGCACGCGTGTTGATCGAATAAATCCGGTTAAAATCATCCGCGGTCATGTCCACCAGGGCGCCACCGGCAATGATACCGGCGTTGCTCACGACTGCATCGACACCATCCATATGGGCAATGGCAGCGGCAACAATCGTATCGCCGCAATCGGGGGCAGAAAGGTCTGCCACGCAGGATGCGGCGGTCGGACCAATGCCGTTGGCTACCGACTTCAGACCTTCCGCATCGCGGTCCGTGAGCAGCAACTGGTGTGGCCCCGGAATAACCGTGCCTGCGGCCAGCTGTTCGGCAACGGCACGTCCAATTCCGCTGGCGGCTCCGGTTATGATCACGCGCATATGCAGTTCCTCAATCGGCAAGACCAAGTTCAGCCATCAGCTGCTGCCGAAGCTTGAACTTCTGGATTTTTGACGCCGACATTGGCCATTCATCTATGAAGCGGATGTGGCGAGGCACTTTGAAGGATGCAATCCGTTCTTTTACGAAACCGAGCAGTTCTTCTTCGCTCACTTCGCTCTCGCCGCTGCGTTCTATGAAAGCTGCCGGTATCTCAGCCAGCCGGTCATCAGGAAGCCCGACAACCTGTGCAAGCTGAACGCCTTCATGCGCGGCCAGCACGGCTTCCACTTCGGCGGCAGCGACATTCTCGCCACCCACTTTCAGCATATCCTTGAAACGGCCATGGAAGAGCAGATGCCCGTTCTGATCGATAGAACCGATGTCGCCGCTGCGATACCAGCCGTCTTCGCCCAGCGCTTCTGCGGTTTTTTCAGGATCGCGATAATAGCGATCAAGCAGGCTATAGCCCTTGATCCAGATTTCGCCGCGTTCCCCGGCAGGCAAAATCTGACCGCTCTCGAGATCGACAATATTTATGCTGACTCCAGCCATCGGGTAACCAAGCGCCTGGAAACCCATTTCCGGATCCATATCATAGCCGCCTGTAGTCACAATTCCGCTTGCCTCCGTCATGCCATATGTGCCGACTTGTAGCGCACCGGGCGCTTTGGCGCGATAGGCATCGCCGACCGACTTGGGCATCTGGCTAAAACAGCTGTTCATAAGCCGAACCGAACTCATGTCAGTCTTGTCCCAATCCGGATGAGCGATCATCGCTTGATGGAATGTGACAAAGGGCAGGAATAGCATGCTGGCCTTTTCCGCCTCGATCTGGCGAAGGCTCTCGCCAGCATCAAAATGGGGTTGACCGATAAAGGTACCGCCGACCTCGATGGCACCAACCATGCTCAGCATAGCGGCAATGTGGAACAAGGGCATGGGTGACCAGACCCGTTCATCAGACGAAAAGGCCCAGCGATTGCGTGCCAGATTGCTGGCTTCCCGGCAGATCGCTTCGTGGCTGAGAAGGCAGCCTTTGGGATTGGCCGAGGTGCCCGAAGTATAAAGAATCATGCACGTATCGCGCAGGCGGACGCCTAGCCGTGTGGCATGAACCGCATCTTCGCTTATCGCCTGTGCGGCCCTATCAAACCCGGTCTGATCGACAAAGCCGGCGGCCTGCTTGCCGCCATGCAGAATTAGCCTTCCGAGCTTCGGTACAGCCGCTAGTGATAAATCCAATGGATCCTTCACGCCTGCCAGTTCAGGGAAAGCCTCACTCAAGCGGGCGACAAAATCAACAAATTCATCGGCTTCACTGTTTGTGACAATGGCCACCAAATCCGCATTTTCAGTGACATAGGCCACTTCGGGTCCGCGATAGCGGGCGTTCATCAACACGGAAACGCCGCCAACCATGGCGACGGCAAACAGGGTTTCGACAAACTCGATACCCGACGGCAACAAAATACCGACATGATCGCCGGGTTTTATGCCAAGACCGATGAGACCGCGCGCGCGCCGGATTACCGATTGCACCACGTCATCATAGCTTTTGCGCGCACCCGGGAAGACAAAGGCTTCTTTTTCCGGAGATTGGTCCCAAGCCTTTAATAGCATATCTGCCAGCGGGCTGACGCTGACCCGCATGCGAGCGGGATTTTCGCTCTTGTTAGACACCTATATTTTCTCCGTAAGGGACTTATAAATAGTCATAAATGCTCAGCTAAAATCCAATGCAATCCATTGCAAATATGGACCCTTTCGGAGGATAGGTTATTCTCACTTTCACAGATTTACCCGCAACCGACAATTCCGCCGTCCATCGGTATTGCGGCCCCGGTGATATAGGCACTGGACTTGCACGAAAGAAATACTGCCAGAGCAGCGATTTCATCGGGTTTCCCCATCCGTTTCATCGGGATTTTTGCCAATAACTTGGGATTCACTTCCTCCTCGGCGTCGCGCAGATGCGCGGTCATTCCGGTCGGAAAAAATCCTGGCAAAATGGCATTTGCGTTAATATTCCGTTTCACCAGATCACCGGCAAGATCCCGGGTGAGCTGGTGGATGGCGGCCTTGCTGCTCGAATAGCTATAGGCTCTCAACCGCAATGCCGTTGCACCGGCAATCGAACCGATATTCAATATCCGTGCCGGGTCATCCGCGTTGCCCGCTTTTTCCAGTTCGGGAAGAAATTCGCGAACCAGTGTAAAGGGCATCTGGAGGTTGACGGCGAGCACATTGCCCCAGGCTTCATCGGGAAAATCATCAACATTGGCACCCCAGGACTGGCCGGCGTTGTTGACCAGAACATGTAGCTCATCGCCAACGACTTCACGGAATTCCTGCGCGAAATCGACAGCCGCCTGAGGCGTAGACAGGTCAGCGCCAAGGCCAATGCACATTCCTTTGTCGGAGATTTCCTTGGCAGCTTCGGCTGCTTTTTCGACAGAACGAGATGTGATGACGACCCGCGCTCCAGCGCCAATCAACCCTTCGGCAATCATTCGGCCCAATCCCTGAGCGCCACCGGTAACCAGCGCCGTTTTTCCTGACAGATCAAACGGATTGCTCATACCGTCACCACCACCTTGCCAAAGCTGTGCTGCTTTTCAAGATAGAGCAGCGCCTCTTTCGCTTCCGCAAGGGGAAAGCTTTTCTCGATCACCGGCTTGATCTGGTGCTTGTTCACGAAAGCCAGCATGTCGCGGAAGTCCTGTGGATCGCCGACCTGGCTGCCAACGATGCTAGCGCTTTTCAGGAAGACGCCGGTTGCCGTTATTTCAAACTTGTCGCCAGCTGTTGATCCGTAGATCACGATCCGTGCACCGGGATTGATGGCGCGGACATAATTGGCGTAGCTCGGCGCGGGCGCGCCATCCAGCACCACATCAATGCCGCCGGTCAGCTTGCCGACCTGTTTGCGCCATTCGGGATCGGTAAAGAGTAGACCGCCGAGTGCACCCATTTCCTTGGCGCGAGCAAGAACTTCTTCACTTTCGCCGGTCACATAGACCTTGGCACCCAGTGCAACGGCAAAGGCCAGGCCAAAGGTGGCTACACCGCCGCCAACGCCGCTGATCAGCAAAGTATCGCCTGGCTGAAGCTGTCCCTTGAACATCAGCGCGCGCCAGGCCGTGAGACCGGTCAGCACGGTTGCAGCGGCTTCTTCCCAGCTCATGAACGCAGGCTTGGGAGCGAGATTCTCGGCAGGCACACAGATATATTCGGCAATGGTGCCGCCATGGGGCATGCCGAGCAGGCCAAATTCAGGCGTCGGTGCGTGGCGGTTTGAACCCCAATCCAGGCCGGGATAAATTACGACCTCATCGCCAATAGATACGCCGGACACACCATCGCCCAGCATATCAACCACGCCTGCTCCATCACAGCCCATCGTCGTGGGGAGGCTCATTCCAGGATAAAGGCCACGCGATATCCACATTTCCCGGTGATTGATTGATGCAGCCTTGATGGCAACACGCACTTCGCCTGCCTTGGGTGTCGGTGTTTCAACTTCCGAGACGCGGACGGCATCAGGGCCTTCGGAGGTTTCCTGCAATAGAGCTTTCATGTTTCTGACTTTCTTGAATTTTAAAAGGAGCGGGGCAGGCCGAGTGATTCAGCTATACCGTTCTTGACCATTTCGTTGGTAACAGGACCGATCCGCCACAAGCGGCTGTCGCGCCAGTAGCGCTGCATATCGGTTTCCGCCGAATAGCCCATGCCGCCCAGAATCTGGATGCCCATATCGGCGGCTTTGTTGGCATTTTCCGACGCAAAGAGCTTCAGCATATTGGCCTGCGTACCGACATTTTCTCCGCGCGCCTGTTTGTCGGCGCAGAAATGAAGAAGCAACTCAGTGGTTTGCTGCATGGTCGCGATCTCGGCGATATAATGCTGCAATATCTGAAACTGGCCGATATATTTGCCAAATGCCTTGCGCTGCATGACATAGGCGAGGGCATCTTCCAGCACGCCGTCGATCACGCCGAGGCAGAATGCACCGACCATGATGCGTTCGTTATTGAGCGTCGGCAGCAAAGTGTACCAGGCCTGGTTCGGCTCAGCGAGTACGTTTTCATCTGCGACAAACACATTGTCATAAACCACGCTGCAGCTGCCCATTGAGCGCATGCCCAGCTTTGGCAGCGAGGTAATCTTTACACCCTCCGTCCTGGCTGGCACCCAGAATAAGGTCAGGCCCTGATGCTTCTTTTCCACATTTTTGTCGGTGCGAGCGATGCACAACAGATAATCGGCAACATGCGCCGACGAACTCCAGATTTTTTCGCCGTTGATTACCCACCCGCCAGCCACTTTTTCTGCCATGGTGGAAAGGTTGCCAAGCAAATCGGTGCCGCCGCCCGGCTCGGTAAAAGAAATGGCGGCCTTCAACCGACCTGCTGCGATTTCGGGAAGATATTTTGCTTGCTGCTCAGGCGTACCATAAAGCCCGATCGACTTTGACCCGGCGAAAGAAGTGATGCCCCAGATCCAGGCAAGGCCGCCGAGCGAACGGGCGAGCTCCCGCGCGAGTAGCATCTGCATCAGCACATCGCCGCCTTGTCCGCCAAAATCCTCGGAAATGCCGACGCCGTGAAAACCCGCTTCAATGAACTTGGTCCAAAGTTCGTGGGGATAATTATGCTCATCCATTTCCAGCTTGCGGGCCCAGTCCTTGGGGCATTCCGCATCGACCCAGCGGCGAACCATATCGCGAAATGAACGATGTTCCTCGGGAAGTTCAAAATCCATTTATCTGGCTAGCCTTCTATCGTTGATTCCGGAATCCAAGCTTGGTTCGGTGATGGCTTGGTCGAACGGTAGGAGACGGCCACCTATCTGCGGATAGGAATTGAGGCTTGTGCTCTGCTTATTTCTGACGGATAGTGGCTGCCAATGACAAGAGAGCGGGTGAGCGATCTCCCGCTCAAAAGAAAGAGGATGTTTGATATGGGTGTGGTGCCGACAACCATTGTTCCGCCACGTGTGGCGCATCGTTATCTGAAGCGCGCCATCATTGAGGAACTGGCGGAAGCCGTAGGGGCAGCGCGAATTGCAACTGTGAGTAGTCCTGCCGGTTTCGGCAAGACTACAGCCATGTTGCGCTGGGCAGAGATTCTCGGTGCAACCGGCCGCCCGATAATCTGGATCGCTGCTCGGGCCGGAATAGATTCGCTCGAAACTTTCCTTGATGCGCTAAAATCGGCAAGCGTTTCCGCAGGTCTGGTGCCGGATCACGGAGTTGGTGATGGGGAGGCCCGTAGCTGGCTGGCCAATTTGTCCGCCACGTCCGGTCCGCGCCCCGTCCTTTGCATTGATGATGCACAGTTGCTGGCACCCGAAATCCATGAATTTATCGAGCAGTTGATCGCGAGTACTCGCGACGCTTTGACGACGATTGTTGCTTCACGCGGCGAAAGTGGAATTAACTTGGCGCGCATGCGGGCACTAGGGTATCTCGCGGAAGTCCGGGTGCGACATTTGTGTTTCGATAATGATGAAGCGACACGGCTCATTCTGCAAGAGAGTGAGGCGCAAATCCCAACTGATGAAATCCAGAAAATGGTAGCGGACACCCAAGGTTGGGCAACTGGACTAGTGCTCGCCGTGGGAGCATGGCAGCGTGATCAGGCCGAAGGTCATCCACCGGAAGGGGGGACAACTGGCCTGCGAGACGAATTCGCCAGTTATTTCCATGAAGAAGTCTTGGCTGGGTTACCTCAAAATATTCGGGATTTCATCGTGAATACGTCGATTTTGGACGAATTGACGCCCTCTGGCTGCGCCGCAGTAGTGCAATCAGAAAATGCGCGGATCATTCTCGAAGATGTGTTCAGTCGCGGTCTGTTTCTGACCGAAATCGACCGCGAGCGCAGTCGTTATCGCTACTATACCTTATTCCGGGAAATGGTCTATGGTCGCCTAATGATGCGAGCGCCCGAAAGAGCCGCAGAACTGCATCGCAGGGCCAGTAGCTTTTTCGCAGAATCCGGTGACTTTCAAAATGCCTTGGAGCACGCGGAAAAGAGTGGGGATCAGGCTTTTCTTGCTCAGCAGCTTGACCTGCTCGCCGAGCAGATGACCTATAGCGGTTTACTCTACCGTGTTGATGAAATGGCCAGTGCATTGCCATGGGACTTGCTGCAAGACTGTCCGTCATTGCTGCTTGCCATGTCGTGGCGATGCAGTCGAAGACTGGCTTTCAAGTCCGCGGAACGCCTGATCGTCGCAGCTGAAACGGCCATCGAATCTGCGACGCGATCCGGTTCAATAGATGATTATGAAGCCAGGCAAATGGATTTCCGGGTCCGTCACCGAAAGATCATGCTGGAAGCGGCGCGGGATAATATGCCCTTCGTTGAACGTGAATCGGAATTGTTGCTTGAAGATCTTGGGGATGACCACCCTTATTTGAGCTGTACGCTCATCGCACAATTGCTCTCTGCGAGACGAGAGCTTTATCATTTCCACGACATGTTGAAGTTGGAGGCGGAGTTAAGAAAAGCCCTCGGTCGTCCGGGTTCCGACTTCGCGTCTATCGCGCTTAAATCTTCGGTCGCGCCGACACTGGTTGCGCAAGGCAAGACCCAGATGGCGCGCCAGTATCTGACAGAAGCCCATAATCTGGCCATAGGGATGGAGGGAGAGAATTTCGGGATTGCTGCGCTTCCCGGCCTTCCGCTTGCCGAACTGCACTATGAATGTGGCGAATTGACAGAAGCCGCTCGGCTGGTTGAGGAATATCTGCCTTCCATCCGCCAATGGGGTTTTGTCGATCAGCTAGCGTCCGGCTATTTGGTTCGTGCACGCTTGGCCGCCGCCGAAGGGGATATGGCGAGTGCCTTGTCAGGCCTGGAAGAAGCTCAGCTCGTTGCGATAGAATGCGGACTTGACCGGTTGCGGGCACTTATACTCTCGGAACAAGTACGAATGCTGGTAAAATCCGGGAAACTGGATCAGGCGGAACAGCTGTTTCATTCCAGTGACCTGACGGTTGAGGGAGAGCCTGTGCCGACGCTAAACCCTACACGTCTCAACGAGTGGATGGCGATTGCCTGGTTGCGACTGGAGATGCATCGTTTTCGCTTGGTTCGTTCGCGCAAAATCGCAAAGCGCTGGTTGGAATTCGTTCGCAGGCGCGGGGCAATCCGTTCAGCTGTCAGTTTCGAACTGCTGCTGGCCGAAATCGCGGTGTTGGCTGGCAACCGTTCGGAAGCGCGACGATCTGTCCGGGCCGCTGTCGAACTGGCGGAGCCAGGGGGCTGGATCCGTCCGTTTGTCGACGAGGGCGAGGCAATTTCGTCCCTGCTGGTGGAGTCTTATGCTGATGGCCCGGCGCTGGATACGCCGGTAGACAGGTTCGCCGCTGAATTGGTGTCCGTCCTGAGGGGGACGCCGAAGATGAGCGGGGATGACGAGGAGGAATTTGGACTGGGCAGCAGCCTTTCTGTGCGTGAAGTCGAAATTCTGACCATGGTCAGTGGTGGGCTTCGCAACCGCGAGATTGGCGACCGGCTTGGCCTCACCGAAGGCACGGTCAAATGGTACATGCAGCAAATATACGATAAACTGGGCGTTCGCCGTAGGCCCCAAGCTGTCATAAGAGCGCGACAAATGGGGATATTGCCCTGATATCTGACAGGACACCCTATCGAAGGAAAGATAGCGAAGCAGCAACTTCCTTCTAGGCTCGCCATAGACACAAACATTGCGGGAATAGTAAATGGCAAAAGGCAAAGTCATCATAAGCTGTGCGGTAACCGGGGCGATCCACACGCCCTCGATGTCGCCGCATTTGCCAATAACGGCAGAAGAAATCGGGGAAGCTGCGATCGGTGCAGCCGAAGCGGGGGCGGCGATCATCCACCTTCATGCCCGGAATCCGGTGGATGGGCGTCCTGATCAGAATCCGGATCTGTTCGAACCTTTCCTGAAGGTGATCAAACAGCGGTGCGATGCCGTAATCAATCTGACAACAGGTGGCCATCCCTCGATGGAGTTGCAGGAACGGCTGCGTCCGGCAACGACTTTTGAACCGGAAGTGGCTTCGCTGAATATGGGGACGATGGGCTTTGGTCTGTTTCCGATGCTCGATCGCTACAAGGATTGGAAGCATGATTGGGAGCCAGCGACGCTCGAAGCTTCGCGCGATCTGGTATTCAAAAATACCTACCAGGATATTGAAGACTTGCTGGCGCTGTTAACGCCGCTGGGCACGCGGTTTGAATTTGAATGCTATGATACCAGCCACCTTTACAATCTGGCCCATTTTCTTGACCGGGGCCTGGTCAAGGCACCGTTGTTCATCCAGACCTGCTTTGGCATATTGGGAGGGATCGGCAGTCATCCTGATGACGTGATGCACATGAAACGGACAGCTGACCGGTTGTTTGGAGATCAATATGAATGGTCTGTGCTTGGCGCGGGTGCAAGACAAATGAGTATTGTCGCGATGGCGGCTTCGATGGGCGGAAATGTCCGCGTCGGGTTGGAGGATTCACTTTGGGCAGGCCGCGGAAAACTGGCGGAAACCAATGCTGAACAGGTGAAAATGGCGCGCGAAATAATAGAGAATATGGGTCTTTCTGTTGCGACGCCGGAGGAGGCGCGTGAGATTTTGCAACTCAAGGGCGGTGACCGGACGAATATCTGAAATTCGTGGATGGAAACTATTTGTCGATCACTTGGCTTCCTATCCTTTGGCCGGTAGTGTTTGGACGAAGATAGGATAGGCAAGCTGAATGAAAATTGGCATTTGCAGTATGTGGGGCAATCGACTCGAAGATTTTCGGGCTGAGATTCGCGCCGCTTCCGATCTCGGTTACGAACTTGTCACGGTCGGGGATTCTCCGGCAGGCTGGCACGAGATGGTTGTCTCCCTAACCATTGCCGCGCAGGAGGCACCCGATGCGCAGATTGCTCCGCTCGTCACCTCTCCCTTCATGCGGCATCCTCTGGTTTCCGCAAACGCCTTGTGCACACTCGATGAAATGACGGATGGCAGGGTGGCTCTCGGACTTGCAACAGGGGGCAGCACTGTGATGGCTGTTGGCCGTATGCCCGCCACACAGAAAGAAATTCGAGCGGAAATGGCGGCTTATAAGGCGTTGTTTGCGGGCAAAGAAATTATCTGGGACGGCCGGCCGGTCAAGGGGCTGAGATTCGCTCGCTCGATTCCGATCTATTATTCCGCCTTTGGCCCCAAGGCGCTGGCGCTGGCGGGTGAGCAGGCGGATGGCGTCATCCTCTTTGCCGGTGATCAGCATCTGGAAGTGCTGGAAGGTAAAATCGCCGCTGTGCGCGATGCTGCAACGCGAGCGGGGCGGGATGCCGACTTAGTTGATATTTGGGTAACAAGCTTTCTCTCCGTTCGTCAGGATCGCGCGCAGGCGATCGATGATCTGAAAGCGTTTATTGCTGTCAATGCGATGGCACTGCGTACACCAGAGGCGCTAGCCATGCTGCCTGCCAATGTTCGGCCGCTGATTGAAGCGTTCCAGACCCGCTATGATCCGACCGAGCATGTCGTGGTTGGCGGCAAGAATGTGAAGTTGATGGACGAGATGGGCATTACCGAATTTCTTCAGGATTTTGACACGATTACCGGACCAGAGGCGCATGTAACCGACGTCATGCGGAAAATGGAAGCGATGGGGGTTTCGACGCTGATCGCCGCCTTGCCCGGTCATGCTGATCCGCTGGTCACGATCCGCGGCCTCGCGGCAGCCAGGGAGGCAATGTAAGCTGATATGACAAAGACTTGGAACACTGATAACGCAAGCGACTGGCTGGAACATCTGGATGCGGTTTCGATGCCGGAACTTCTGTCCCGCGCCGAAACGATGACGGTTTCAGGACATGGAACGGTCGTAACTTACTCCCGCAAGGTCTTCATTCCGTTGACCAAATTGTGCCGGGATGTTTGCCATTATTGCACATTCGCGCATCGCCCTTCGGAACTGCCCGCACCTTTTCTTGAGCCAGAAGAAGTTCTGGAAATTGCACGCGCCGGCGAAGCTCAAGGTTGCCGGGAAGCACTGTTTACGCTAGGTGACAGGCCGGAGGATCGCTATTCGGTCGCGCGCAATTGGCTTGCGGATCGCGGCTTTGCCAGCACGCTGGACTATCTGGCGCATGTGGCCGCGCTGGTGCTGAAAGAAACCGGTCTTTTGCCGCATCTTAATCCCGGCATAATGAACGCTCAGGACTATGCCATCCTGCGTCCCCTATCGGCTTCGATGGGATTGATGCTGGAAAGCAGTTCCGACCGACTTTGCGAAAAGGGGATGCCACATTATGGCTCGTCGGATAAACTTCCATCTGTCCGGCTGGAATCGATCCGCTTTGCCGGAGAGGCAGAAGTTCCGTTCACCACCGGACTTCTCATCGGAATTGGCGAAACGCGACTGGAGAGGATCGAGGCGTTGCTGGCCATCCGGGATTTGGCGGAGCGCTATGGCCATATCCAGGAAGTGATTATCCAGAATTTTCGGTCAAAGGCCGATACACTGATGCGCGACGCGCCCGATCTGCCACTCGACGAGCATCTCTGGACCATCGCGGCCGCACGCCTGATCCTTGGGCCAGATATGACAATACAGGCCCCGCCCAATTTGCGCGACGGTTCGCTGTCCCAGCTCGTTCGCGCGGGTGTGAACGACTGGGGCGGGGTATCCCCGGTAACACCTGATCATGTAAATCCGGAAGCGCCGTGGCCGCATCTGGAGAAACTGGAAACGGAAACCGAGGCGGCGGGACGCCACTTGCGTCAGCGCCTCGCCATCGGTCCCGCTTTTGCACGCGACGTGACGCGCTGGGCCGACCCTGCGTTACAAACCGCTATCCGCCGATCAGTAGATTCGCGCGGGTTGGTGCGTGAGAATAGCTGGCATCCCGGGGCAGGTGATGAAGCGCCCGAATTAATGGCGTCGATCGTCACCGGACGGGATCCCCAGATTGCAATCTCTTTGGGATTGGTTGCGCAGGGCGAAGAACTGGGGAAGGCCCAGATTGCAAGGCTGTTCACCGCTGAAGGCCGAGATTTTGACCATGTTCGGGCCTTTGCCAATGAATTGCGCGAGGACCGCGTGGGAGAGACAATCACCCATGTCGTCAACCGCAACATAAACTATACCAATATTTGCCTCTATCGTTGCGGCTTTTGTGCCTTCTCCAAAGGCAGCACACGGAGCGAGCGGGGGCCTGCCTATAATATCGACCATCAAGAAATCGCCCGCCGCACTGTGGAGGCATGGGAGCGGGGAGCAAGCGAGGTCTGTCTGCAGGGCGGCATTCACCCAAGCTATGACGGGCGCACCTATCGCGGCATAGTGGAAGCGGTCAAGGCAGCCGTTCCGCAAATGCACGTCCACGCTTTTTCGCCTTTGGAAGTGCATCATGGCGCGACGACTTTGGGCCTGTCTTACGAAGACTATCTGACTGATTTGAAAGAGGCAGGGCTGGCAACATTGCCGGGCACCGCTGCGGAAATCCTGTCGGACGATATCCGCTCTGTCATCTGTGCGGACAAGGTAAACACGCAGGAGTGGCTATCGGTCATGCGTGCGGCGCACAAAGTCGGCCTTCCATCTACCGCGACGATCATGTTCGGCCACGTCGAAACCTATGATCATTGGGCCGAGCATCTGTTGCAGTTGCGGATGCTTCAGCAGGAAACCGGCGGTTTTACGGAGTTTGTGCCGCTGCCATTCGTGCATATGGAAGCCCCCAACTGGCGCAGGGGGGAAACCCGTTCCGGTCCGACGTGGCGCGAAACCGTCTTGATGCACGCGGTGGCCCGCATCGCGCTTGACGGCGCGATATCCAATATACAAACAAGCTGGGTAAAGCTGGGGCCAGATGGCGCGGCAGCCATGCTACAATCCGGCGCGAATGATCTGGGCGGTACACTCATGGACGAATCGATTACGCGCGCTGCCGGTGGAGTGAATGGACAGATTTTTGATGTGCCGCAAATGCAGTTGCTTGCGGACGGACTAGGCCGCCCTTTACGTGAACGCAGCACCGTTTATGGGCAGCGCTCCGATCAATTGACCCTTGCAGGGTAAAATTAGGGAATAAATATGAGCAGTAAAATTGCCGTCATTGGCGGAACGGGAAAGCTGGGTAGCGCATTGGCGTGGCGGCTCGCACGGGCGGGACGCAATGTGATAATCGGGTCACGCACAGCAGGCAGCGCGGCGGAGAAAGCCGCTGAGCTTGGCCACGGGCTGACAGGCATGGCCAATGCGGATGCTGCTGCTGCGGCTGATCTGGTGATCGTCACTGTGCCCTTTGGTGCGCAGGCGCCCACGCTTGAGAATATCAAGCCGCATGTTGCCGGCAAGATTGTCGTGGACACGAGTGTTCCGTTGGTTCCACCCAAAGTGATGCGTGTGCAAATGCCGCCGGAAGGTTCTGCTGCGGCAAAGGCAGCGGCGATATTGGGCGAAGATGTCCGTCTGGTTTCCGGCTTCCACAATGTTGCCGCGCACAAGCTGGCTCAGGACGTTGACGTAGATTGTGACATATTGATATTCGGCGACGAGAAAGCGGCCCGTGCCGAAGTGGTTGCGCTCGCTGATGCCATTGGTTTGCGCGGCGTTCATGCCGGAGCGCTGGTCAATTCGGCGGCGGCAGAAGCGGTGACTTCGTTGCTCATCTTCATTAACAAATTTTATCAGGTGGACGGCGCTGGCATAAGAATTACGGGCGAATTTGGGCCCGCAGATTAACCGTGCCATGATCCAGATCCTTCCCATTGCAGGCCTGCCTGAAATTCAGCCAGGCGACTCGTTGCCGCAGATGCTGGCGGCGCGGTGCATGGAAAATGACGCCAGGCTCTTGCCTGGTGATGTGCTGGTGGTCACACAAAAAATCGTGTCCAAGGCGGAGGACCGCTTTGTCGATCCCACGAACATTACAGCGTCCCCGGAAGCGATCGCCCTTGCCCGGGAAGTGGGCAAGGATGCTGCACTGGTCGAGATTGTGTTACAGGAATCCAGCGCGGTTGTGCGTAAGGGCCCGGGTGTCCTGATTACCCGTCACCGTCTCGGCCATGTGATGGCCAATGCCGGGATTGACGCATCCAATATTGGCGCGGGAAACGGCAACAGGCTGCTGCTTTTACCGGTCGACCCGGATGCCAGTGCGCAGCGGATCGCCGACGCGTGCGAAGCAGCTTTGGGTTTTCCTCCCGCAGTGGTGATTTCGGACAGTTTCGGCCGTCCGTGGCGGATGGGCACCGTCAATGTTGCAATAGGGGTCGCCGGCATGCCTGCCATGCTGGATCAGCGCGGCGATGCGGATCGTGACGGCCGGCTCATGCAAGTAACGAATGTCGCGGTTGCCGATGCCGTGGCCGGGGCAGCCGGACTGGCAATGGGCGAGGGCGCGGAAGGCATAGCGGCCTGTATCGTGCGCGGACTGGCCTTGCCGGGCGAGGCGCAGACTAGCCATGCCATCGTCCGACCCGAAGCCGAGGATCTTTTCCGATGAGCGCGCGCTTCACCGTGCTGACAGGTGGCGTTGGCGGGGCAAAGCTGGTCGACGGGCTTTACCGCATATTGCCACAAAATAGCCTGACCGCAATCGTCAATACAGGCGATGATTTTCGCCATTTTGGCCTGCCGATTTCTCCGGATATTGATACTTTGCTCTACACGCTTTCGGGCAAATCCAACCAGGCGTTGGGATGGGGGCGCGAAGGCGAAACGTGGAATTTCATGGCTGCGCTGAAATCACTGGGCGGGGAAGACTGGTTCAATCTGGGTGACGGCGATTTGGCTCTGCACGTATTACGCGGTATGGCGCTTTCGGCGGGCGAACCTTTGTCGGGGATCATTGCCCGCTTTGCCGAGGCATGGGATTTACAGCTTTCCATTCTGCCGATGACCGACGACGCGGTTGCCACATGGGTCGAAACGGACGAAGGCTTGCTGCCCTTTCAACGCTATTTTGTAGAACGGCAATGCGCACCAAAAGTGCAGGCCGTGCGTTTTGAAGGCGCGGCAGAGGCTGTCCCCGCGCTAGGGGTTATCGCTGCGATTATGGAGAGCGATACCGTCTTCGTCGCACCGTCCAATCCTTGGCTGAGTGTTGATCCCTTGCTCGCTATCCCGCCGATCAGGAAAGCTCTGGAATCGACCAAAGCACCCGTCATTGCTGTGTCTCCTTTGGTTGAAGGCAAGGCTGTAAAAGGCCCGACCGCGAAACTTATGGACGAATTGGGACTGGAAGTGACGAACCATAGCATCGCAGCCCATTACGGCAATTTGCTCGACGGATTGGTCGTGCACAACAAGGATGAAGCACCGCAATCCCTGGCGATTGCGCGCACCGATACACTGATGAAATCACCTGAAGACCGGGAGCGGGTGGCCCGCACTGTTCTTGCACTCGCGGCGGAGTGCAGGAGGTGACCGATTGGCGCGTACTTGTGCCCATCAAGCAGGGGAATGACGGGAAATCCCGGCTGGGTTCGATGATGGGGGGCGATGCCCGGTCCGATCTTGCCGAGCGAATGGCGGCGCATGTGCTGGGGATTTTGCGGTCATGTTTTGATCCGTCCCAAATCACTATTCTTTCGCCCCGCCGTCCAGATGGCTGGAAAGGTGGGTGGTCGCGGGATGAGGCTCGCGGCCTGAACCGGGAATTGACGGCCTGGCGCGACGATCAGGGGAATGCAGCAGTTCTGATCATCCATGCTGATCTGCCATTGCTATTGGCAGAAGATGTGCGGGCGATTGTGGACGCCGCCAGTGACGGCGCGGCAATTGCGACGGATCGCGCGGGGCAGGGTACCAACGCCCTGGCTATTGGCGATGGTCGGCCTTTCACTTTTTTTTTTGGAGCGGACAGCCGTGCTCTCCATTGCCAGCAATATCCGCAGATGCCAGTGCTTCGACGGGAAGGGCTGATGGCCGATCTGGATACGCCGGATGATGCAAAATTTGTCGGTGCACGCGGGTTCGCGGTCTGAACATCCCTGCCTTTGGGAAGGTTTGACAGAGCCTTTTTCCTCGCATTGTAAGGTGCAAGAAACAGACCGGGAGAGCAAGAGATGAAGCTCAATGTTGGCGTGCCCAAAAGCATGAAGGTGGCAGCTATGGTGCAGCCATGGGAAGATGAACTGAATGGTTCTGATGTGGGCCGATTGATGGCCGCCGCCGATACACTGGGGTTCAACAAATGCATGCTGGGGGAACATTTCATCATTCCCAAGGAGCATGTTGAGCTTTCGGGCGACTGGTATTTCCACACTGTTGTCGCGCTCGGATATATTGGCGGCCAGACGAAAAATTTGCGCTTGTCTTCGTCCGTTTCGATCCTGCCGCTGCAAAATCCTATTGTGCAGGCCAAGGGCTGGTCGACGCTCGACTGGTTGACCGGGGGGCGTGCTGAAGCCCTGTTCGGCGTCGGCTGGCTGAAAGAGGAATTCGACATATTGGGCGTGCCCTTCAATAAGCGCGGGCGCATGGCGGATGAATATGTTGCCGCGATAATCGAGCTGTGGACGAAGGACGATCCCGAATTTGACGGCGAGTTCGTCAATTTCAGAAATTGCGGTTTTGCCCCGAAACCAATTCAGCAACCGCGTATTCCCATCTGGTTTGGCGGCGATGCCGAACCGGTACTGAAGCGTGTAGCGAAATTCGGTGATGGCTGGTCGCCGTTCCGGACGCCGCCGGAAACCTTCCCTGCATGTATTGATCTGATCAAGTCACAGCCCGAATATGACGGCCGTCCGCTGCACTTCTTCTTCGCGCTGGAAATGCTCAATGTCGGCGCGCACCATGAAATTCTTGATGATCCGCGTGCGCCGGGAACCAGCGACAAGCAGAAAATCCTCGATCAGATCGGCTGGCTGAAGGAATTGGGTATTACGGAAACCATTGTTCCGCTGCCGCCGGGTCTTGCGGACGCACAGGCGTGGATCGATCGCCAGCAATGGGTGGCGGAAGAGATTATGCCAGCAATTTAGGCATTTTCATTCGCGTCCTAAACACCGGGGCTAACGCTTAGCCTGGTGCCGCCGCCATCATATCCATCATATCGGCATAATGCGGCTGGTGGTGGCAGATGCCGCCATCGACCGAGATGATCTGTCCGGTAACAAAGCCTGCCATATCAGACGCAAGCCACAGCACGGCTCCTGCAATATCATCCGCCACGCTTTCGCGCGGCAGCAATACATGGCGCTGGATCATGTCGAGCTGCGCTTCGCTCATCTGCGCCCGGGCGACCGGGCTGAGGACCAGACCGGGCAACACCGCATTGCAGCGAATATTCGCGCGGCCGAATTGCGCGGCCGTATTGCGGGTCAGCGCATTTACCGCCGCTTTGGACGCGCTATAGGCCGGGTTCAATATATCTCCGAGTAGTGACACTCCAGAGCTTGTGTTGATGATCGATCCTCCACCGCCCGCAATCATATGCGGCGCAACATGTTTGGTCATCAACATCGTCCCGCGCGTGTTTACGTCAAACGCGGCATCCCAAACTTCCGCCTCCATGTCGGTCAGGGCAGCATCGCGGGTCATCTGCGCCGCGCCGGTATTGGCGGCATTATTGTGGAGTATGTCAATCCCACCAAATTTCTCGATCACAGCAGCAACCAGTGCGGCGATGCTGGGTTCATCACCCAGATCGACGGCATGGGCAAGGGCGGTTCCGCCGCGCTCGGTAATTTCGTTCGCAACCCGCTCTGCGCCTTCGACATTGATATCCGCAACCACGGTCGTGGCACCTTGCGCGGCGAGCATCTTGGCACATGCCTCGCCGATATTCGCTCCCGCGCCCGTGACGATTGCAACTTTACTATCAACCAGACCCATGTTCATTCTCCCAAAAGCTTCCAGGTGCCATAATCCTCGGCAGCCGCAAAAAAGCGTTCGTTCATCGGGATGCCGTTCTGGCCCCATTCGTCCAGATTGGCCGCCCACGCCTGAAGCCCGTACATCACGAACAAGCGCGTTTGTTCCCATGCTTCCTCAAAGCTGGGAACGTCCTCAGCGCCGGTTGCGATCAGATATTCGCGATATTGCCTGACCATATCCTTATGGTGTTTGCGGCGTTCCTCGATAGTGAGCGCGCCAACCACGAAATAGGTAAGATCGCGCCACGGCCGGCCGCGCCGTACCAGTTGCCAGTCGAGCCAAAGCCTTTCGCCTTCCGGCAGGATATAGGTATTGCCCTGATGGCAATCACCCAGCGCGATGCAATGGGGGGCGTCATAGGCCCGCTCGATCTCGCCCAGCCGGTCAAACGCGCGCTCCACTTTGCGCGGATCATCCAGAAAATGCTGCGGGGCTACCGCGCAAAAGCCGGGCTCCTTCAGATTGAGTTTGATCCATTGCCACATGATCCGGACCTGATCGCTGTCAACCGGCGTATCCATCTGGGTCTGCAGCCAGGGTGCGTTTTCCGGGCTGATCTTGTCGCTGTCCCAAAGGCTGCCGTGCAGCTTGGCGAGGCCGTTCAGATTTTCCATGATCATGTCGACGCCGTTATCCTGCGTGCTGTGGCCGAATTTTCCACCACGATCATTAAGGTCTTCAAGCACGATGAAGCCATGCGCGCTTCCGTCATCGTCCCAATCGGCATAATAGCATTTGGCGGTGGGCACTTTCATTTCATGTACCATGAAATAATAAAAGCGGGCCTCCAGCGCATGGATATCGACATTGTCGAAGGAGCCGGACCAATTAGCCTTCATGCACAGATTGGCGGGCAGTCCGGCAGCGACACCTGCTTCATTCCAGTCGACCCTGATCCGCCATTTGGTCGTATGGCTGTTGAGCAGTTCCACCGTGTCCATCGATTTCGCGACGACGCCGGGATATTTATATCCCATCATGCGGCTCAGCCATGCGGCATCAATGCCGTCCATCGAAGTCGGAATATGATCGGTCCGCGCCGGATATGGGCGAGCAACGCAATTGGGGTCAACAACCGAATTCTTATATTGCGCGGGGGCTTGCGGATCCATGTGCCACTCCTTCTTTATCTGAAATTCTTATCTGACGGCTGGCCATCATGAGCAGCAGGCCGCCTGCAATGCAGAAAAGCATGGCAGCGCCAATGCCCCAGGCAACGCCATCCTTGCCGCCGACAACATCGCTTACTTTTCCGATCAGCCAGGCGCCGAGGCCGACCCCGATCAGGTTCGCGCTCATCTGCACGAAAGACACGGCCAGCCCGCGCAATTGCGGCCCGGCGACGGTAACGATGACGGCATAAATCGGTCCGTTATAGGATGCACTGAAAAAGCCGGCCGCCATGACAAAGGCAATGGCAAGGCTGGTATTCTCGATACCGACTGCCAACAACCCACTGATTGCCGTCAATATGGGAATGAAAGATCCCAGCAGCGCAGTATAGGCAGGATCAAAGCCACCACGCCGCGCATTTATCCGGTCAGCACCCCAGCCGGCGATCAAACCGCCGACTGATCCCAAAATGCCATATGCGATCGCTACGATGAGCCCCGAGCGGGATATAGAAAATGCATGGCTGTCGATGAGGAAAGTGGCGAGCCAGATGCTCATCCCGTAAATGCCTGTCGCGATGCAGGTGATCGCCGCGATGGCATAGGCAATGCCCGGGCGGGCGAAGAGCTGGCGAATGCGGTCCCATAGGAGGGCATCACTATGTACCTGAGGGAGATCCTGCTGGCCGCGGATCGGCTCTCTGACGGTCAGGAATAGAATAGGCGCTAGGACAAGGCCCGGAATGCCGGCCGCGATGAAAGCCCAGCGCCATCCATATTCCTGCACAATCCAGCCGCCGACAAAGAAGGCGATTGCCGTGCCCAGGCCGGCGCTCAGATACCAGATGCCGATGGCAGTCGATCGCTTGTCAGTGCCAAAATAGTCGGACAGCAGCGACATGCCGGTGGGTGAACCTCCGGCTTCCGCCACGCCGACGCCAGCGCGCGCGGCCAGCAATGACCAGAAACCGGTCGCCGCCCCGCAAAGCGCCGTCGCTCCGCTCCACGCGGCCAGGGCAAATGTCATCAAATTCTTGCGGTTGACCCGGTCGACCGCATAGCCAAAAGGGATCGCGGCCAGGGCAAAGGGAATGCCATAAGCAATGCCCGCCAGGAGGCCGAGCTGCTGGCCGGACAGGTTGAATTCGGTGCCCAGCGGCTTGAGCACCAGGCCAATGACAGCCCGGTCTATGCCGTGGCAGGTTTGCGCAACCGTCAGTATGGCGAGGACATACCAGCGATAGGCGGCAGGCGGTGCGCTGGTCGTCACTTGATCCCTCTCTCCCTCATCAACCCTGTTATCAGCATTGCAGAGAAGCGAAGATCTCAACCTGCCAAAGGAAAGGGGCGGCTGCGGTTGCGATACAGGACAATCCCGCAGGTGAGGAGGAATGCTGGATGGGTCAAGCAGAAGCCAACAAGAAGATAGTGCGCCGGTTTCTCGGTGCAGTGGAATCCGGGGATGTTGAAACGATAGAGGCATTGCAAGCGGCTGACTGCAGCTGGTGGGTGATTGGCGGCGGTGATATTACCCGCGAAGCCTATACCGAAGCGGTGAAAGGCATGCTGCTCAGTGCCTCCCCCCGCAAAGTGGAAATCATCGGGATCATGGCGGAAGGTGATCGCGTGGCTGCAGAAGTCCGGTCTGAAATGCATTTCGGAGACCAAGTCTATGCCAATGAATATCACGACCTGTTCATTCTGCGCGATGGACAGATCATCCATGGTCGCGAATATTTTGACACCAGTAAAGTCGAGGCCTTTTTTGGCCCGCAGGAAGGTTGATTGATGAATCAGGAGCAGATTGTGCGCGATTTTTTGGCGCTGTTTCACACGCGGAATCTGGATGTGGCCGCGTTGCGTTCGATGCTGGCGGATGATGCCCGTTATCAGCCGGTCGTACCGATAGCCCTTGTCCGGCAAGGCGCGGACGCCATTTGCGGCGAGATGGAGCGGCAATATCAACTCTATGACGAGTGCGCCTGCGACATATTGCATGTCGCGGTAAATGGTAGCACCGTGTTTACCGAGCGGGTCGATACCGTGCGTCAGCTTGCCAATGGCCAAAAAACTACCACCCATGTTGTCGGCGTGTTCGATCTGGATGCGCAGGACAAGATTGCCTGGTGGCGCGAATATTGGGATGCGCTCGATTGTGCCGACCAGTTGGGCATAGATGACAAGGCGATGCGCGCCATCATGTGCGCGTGAAGGAAATGGCAATGCAATATGATGTGGTGGTGATGGGCTCGGGCGCTGCGGGCATGACGGCGGCATTGGTCGCAGCCAAGGCGGGGGAAAAAGTAGCGATACTCGAACGTGCCGCGCATTTCGGAGGAACCACTGCTATATCTGGTGGCGGCATCTGGATTCCCGGCAGTCCGCAGGCGAAAGCGGCGGGCGTGGAGGACAGCGTGGAAACCGCCCGGGATTATGTGCTGGCCGTGGTTGGAAACCGGGCGGAGCGGGCATTGATCGACGCCTATTTGGACAAGGGTCCGGAAATGGTGGAATGGCTTGAAGGGAACAGCCGGGTACATTTTCTGCTCTCGCCGCCTTCCAGCGACTGGTATCCCGATGTGGCCGGTGCGGTTGACGAAGGCCGGTTGCTGGCTCCGGCCGAATATGACGGACGCCAATTGGGACAGAATTTTGACCAGCTATCCCGGCCGCGCGAGGAATTCAACGCGCCTGGCGGGATGATGATCGATCTGTTTGACCTGCCATATATCGCCCGGCTGCCGGCACCCGGCGCGCTTTGGCATATGGCGAAAATTGCTATCCGCTTTGCTTGGGACAAGAAAAAACTGGGCCGCGGATCGCGGCTGACAATGGGTACGGCGCTTGCTGGACGGTTGCTTCATTCTGTTATCGAAGCAGGAGTGGATCTGTTTGAGAATAGCCCGGTCGAAGAATTGCTGACCGAAGGCGAAAAGGTAGTTGGCGTGCAGGCCAACCTGAAAGGTGTCTCTACCGAAATCAGAGCCGCCGACGGTGTCATCCTTGCCTCGGGCGGCTTTTCCGCCAATGCCGAAATGCGCAAAGCCTATATTCCCTTTGCAGAAAAACATGTGTCAATCCTGCCCTATGAAAATATGGGTGATGGGATCGCGGCGGGCCAGTCGGCGGGCGCCGCTATGGGTGCGGACAATCATGCCAATGCCGTCTGGGCGGTGGTTTCCAAGCGCACCCGTGATGACGGCTATGTCGAACGCTATGCTCATCTCATCGACATGTCGAAACCGGGCTGCATCGCCGTCGATGCGGCAGGCAAACGCTTTGCCAATGAAGCCAGTGTGCATTTTGTCGAAGCCATGCATGCCACTGGAACCGTGCCCGCGCACATCATCGCCAATGCCAAGTTCGTGAAGAAATACGGCATGGGTCTGGTCTTGCCGGGCGGCGGCAAGATCAAGGAAATGGTCGCCTGCGGCTATATGAAAAGCGGCGCAACGATAGCGGAGCTTGCGAGCCAAATCGGAGCCGATGCGGCCGGGTTGGAGGCTAGCGTGGCCAAGGTAAATGCTGATGCCGCCAGTGGCAAAGACACCGTCTTTGGCAAAGGCGATACGCAAATTGACCGGGAGATCGGTGATCCGAAACACGAGCCGAACCCGTGTTTCGGTCCGGTCGGCGATGGCCCTTATTACGCCATCGAAATTTTTCCTGGTGATGGCTCCACAACAGTCGGTTTGAAAATTGACGATCAATGCCGTGTCATTGGCGAAGGCGGAGATCCTATTGCCGGACTATGGGCTGCTGGCCTTGATGCCAATTCCATCTGGCAGGGCAAATCTCCCGCCCATGGCTGCAACATAGGTCCGGCGATGGTCACCGGATTTATCGCTGGCAGGAGCATCTCATCATAAAGACGGCAGTCGTGACAGGAGCCAGTTCGGGCATCGGCCTGGTCGTAGCGCGCGAGTTGGCGCGAAGCGGCTGGCGGGTGATCGCGCACGGCCGCAATGCCGGCCGCGCCCAAGTCGCAATGGAAAATATCCGTACCGCCACCCCGGGGTGCCGAGGTGGAAATGATTTTGGCCGATCTGTCGGAAATGGCACAGGTCCGGAGATTTGCTAAAGATGTAGCTGGGCGGACCGACAAGATTGATCTGCTCGTCAATAACGCTGGTTTCACACCCTCGGCGAGGGTGGAAACCATAGGTGGTATGGAACAATGTTTTGCGGCCAATCATATGGCGCCTTTCCTGCTGACCAATCTACTGTTGCCTTTGCTCAAAGCTGTGGGACCGGGCGCGCAAATCATCACCACCGCCTCGGTCGCCCACAAGTTCATCAAGGATATGAAATGGGATGATCCGCAGCAGGTTGAAAATTTCAAGGTGAGCGATGCCTATACCCAATCGAAACTTGCCAATATTTTTTTCACCTGGGCACCGGCGCCACGCGTTCAGGCCGATGGCATAAGGGTCAATGCCGTCCATCCCGGGTTGGTGCAAACCAATTTCGACAGCCACGGTGGTATCGTGGTCAAGCTGATGTATTTGCTCGGCAAGCTCTTTTCACTGAGCCCGGAACAGGGTGCCGCTACGATATTGTGGCTTGCACAAGGCGGTGCACCCGAGGCCACCGGGCAGTATTTTGCCAAGCGCAAAATAGCCAGCCGGACCCCCGCCGCGCAAAGCGCAGAAGGGGCTGCGAGACTTTGGAAGATCAGCGAGGAGTTGCTCGCCGGACTTGATATTTCGACAAATAGTGGCGTGCACTAGGTCATGTGAATATGGAGCCCGCCGCATAAGGATTGTTCAAATGGGAGAGACGGGTTTACGTTGCGATCGTCAATTTTCGTCGCCCCATTCAAGCCTCGCGGCGCTTTGCCTCGGCGACCATTTTATATAGACCCTCGTTATAGCTGGTCAGCTGTTTCATGCTGAGATTGCGATAGGGTGTCATTGGACATAATGAATCGACAACATCCCAGAAGGGTTCGAGTTTTTCGAGCACTTCATCGACCGGGCCGCATTTGACAAAAGCCTCAACCACTTCGTCACTGACATTGTCGATCACGCTCGACGGGTCGCCATGTTCGCCTGCCGAAAGTTGGCAGGAACGCGCAAGATCGCCGAAACCCAGCGCGTCAAAAAACGGTTCATATTCCTTGTAGCCAATATAGCCAGCTACTGTCGCGCGGCTGTCGTCAATTGCCTGTTGCTTGTCATCGTTGATGGCAATCCAAGGCCAGGCGTTGACTTCAACGTCTTCGCGTTTGCGGCCAAAGCGGGCCAGCTCGGCCTCGATAAACGGCTTTTTCTGTACGGTATAATCTACCGTCCATAACGCATGGACCATCAGGCCATCGGCGATTTCCAGCGCCATACTGGTCAACTTGTCCTTTAGAGCGGCGATCCAGATCGGTATTTCTTCGCGGACCGGCGGCGCTGTCAGCATCATTTCGGTCCATTGCAAATCATAATATTCACCCTTGATCGGCGCCATCCCTTTATGCGCGTTGGCATTGACGTAGCGGACGATCTTCACGACTTCGCGCAGGTGGGTAAGCAGCTTGCGGTGCGGCTCGCCATAAATTCCTTCAAGCGCGCTGTGCAACGAGGTGCCGAGCCCGAGCACGAATCGACCCTGGCTGATCGTGTCGAGTTCCATCGCGGCGAAGGCTGTCTCTGTAGGACTACGCGTGCCCGCAACTGCAATGCCTGTTGAAACTTTGAGCGTATCAGTCATTGCAGCAACCGCAGCCATGGGCACGAAAGGAGGGCCATAAATTTGCAGGGAGAAGCAACCTTCAAAGCCAACATGTTCCATCTGTTTCGCGATTCCACCCATAACCGGGGCAGGTAGGATAGGCATGACTCCCCACCAGCAGCGTTCGTCGCCAACAGCATTGGTAAGTTTGCTCATGCTTTTTGATATCCAATAATGTCGCTGCAATCGGCGCTGACATTGTCACGATATTGGAAGTCGCCCCGCGCCTGTCTTTCGGCAAGCGCCAGCATCAGAACACGATATTTCTGGCCAGCTTCATCCAATGGCGAATGCAGGTCCTTGCGCGTCTCGGGTCGCATGTAACGCGGGCTTTGCGGTGAGGTCATATAACTGTCTTGGCGTGAAACCTTGTAACTCGCCTTGGGCATTATGTAGCGGAACGGATTGCGTTTCTTGACGTTCGAAGTGTTCATCACATAATCAAGCCGGGTGCGGTCGCGTGTTTCGGGCACGCAGGGGTGGAACAACTGGACATTGTCCCCCGGGCTGAACCGGCCATAGGCGATTGCCGCATGGCTGCGCAGATAGATGCGAATGACCTGACGGACCTGCTGGACATCGTCCCGCACGCCGCCAAACATTTTCATGATCGGCGCAACGGATTTATTCACACAGGTCCTTACCATCGTGATGGTCTCGCTATCGTGGAACACCTCGACCGTTTCCTTGTCCATCTTTTCATCGCCTACAACATCGGCATGGAGGAAATCGGCATGGGTGAGGTCGATCAGGTTTTCGAGGCTCAGCGGGGCGCAGCAATCGAACCTTACCGTTCCCAACATATGTTCGGGCAAGCCGCCATCTTCGGGAAGATAGGGCAGGCTCGGTATGTGTTCGGGCGCAGCATTGGCCGGATTGCCGAACCAGCCCCAGACGAAGCCATATTTCTCGATAACGGGATAACGGCCTGTGGCATCGGAATAGTCGCTTTTTGATGCGACGGCACCTTCTGCCGGGTGAAATTCTGATGCGATCGCTTTGTCTCCCTCACGCCAGAGGAAAAACGGATGCGAATAGACTGCGCGCCTTATCGGTTTTTTGGTGACCGCAAAACTATGCGCCAATGGGAACCATGCATCCTTGAGCACGATGTCATGGGGCACCCATGAATTGACCTTGGCGGCAAATTCCCTTGGGTTCGAACTGATAGGATCTTCATCATCAGGGCTCTGGGGCGTATCTTGAATATCGAGCATGGTTATTTCCTCTGATTGTTCAGAGCCGCGGTCAGGCCGCGGCATCCTGACGTTCGGTTCGTCCGGCGATTTCCTGGCGCAGTTCTGCAGCGTGGATCGACGCCGAAGGTTTCAACTTTCGCAAAGCCGCGCCATCGACATGCGAATAGATTTGCAAGGGAGTTCCCAGACCCATAGCTTTTGCCATCAGCCCGGGACGCCTTGATTCCAGTTTTGCGCGCCAGCGGACCTGCGTAACCCCTCTTGCGGCAGGGACCGGGGCAAGCATCGCGCGCAGCAACGGATTAAACTGGTCATCGCGCAGCAGCAGTTCACTCTCACCCGATGCCGGGTCGGTCGAAATTTTCAGGGTAACCGGAAAATCCGATGAAAAAGGAGCTGGCCAATGCGGCGATGCCCATTGGCACGACCGTTCCAGCACCAGACGTCCATCCTGTTCGGACAATTCGGTCATCAAATAGGGTGTGAAGCGGACCCCACGAATGTTGATGAGCAATGCGGGGTTGTCGAATAGCGCATTGATATAATGTTCATGGCCCAGTGCAATATTTTCGCCGCCCGACAAAGGTAGCGTCTCGTCCTGTGGGGCAGGTGGCTGAGCCTTGCAGTCGAGGCAGACGCGAATAAATCCGCCACTTTCAGATACCGCAAAAGCTTGGGCGCGATATAATTTCGGAAATTTCTGCTTGTTCTTGAGGTTGGGAATATCCTCGAGATGGCCGGTGGCGCCATCATATGTCCAGCCATGATAGCCGCACTGGATCATGCCGTTGCCCAGCACGCAGCCGAGCGAGAGCGGCGCCCGGCGATGGGGGCAACGATCCTCTAGCGCGCGAACTACGCCCTCATTGTCGCGCCACAGCACGACTGGCTGATCGCCGATATCGACGTTGACAGGCTTGTCGTTATTTATTTCTTCGGAGCGGGCCACTGCCCACCAAATTGGTTCCGTCATATACGACTCGCAACCTTCCGTCCCGTGGTTGACAATTAAATTGACAGATGACAATTTAATTGTCAACCTGCAATCTATGAAATTGTCCGAAACTTCGCCCGATACGAGGCCTGCCAAAAGAGGCAAGCTTGGCCGAAACAGTGAAAGAAAACGGGGGCGTCCGCGAGCCGATACAAACGCATCAATCGATGAAGCTCGGCTGCTGAGTGTAGCATTCTCGATGTTCGCGGCGCATGGCTATGAAGCATCCACGATGCGAGCGATGGCGCGCGAACTGGATGTCAGCCACAATCTTCTCAATATCCGCTTCGGTCGCAAATCGGATCTGTGGAAGGCTGCTGTTGATTGGCGATTGGCCGAAGCAGCGCGCGAGGTTGAACGGGCTTTCACAGAAAGCGAAGAGCCGGAAACCAGGTTGCGTGATTTGGTCCATCGCTTCTGTCACTGGGCCATTATAAACTCTGACATAGTCGCGATCAGTTACCAGGAGGGACAACAGGACAGCTGGCGGCTGGATTATCTCATCAAGCAATTTATCCTTCCTTTTCAAATACGTTTACAGCAATTGATTGCCGATGTTGCTTTGAAGCGACAGCTGACACCGATAGGATCCGGTGCTTTACTGGCGCTTTTGGTCCATGGTGTAGGCTCCTATTTCGCACTCAGGCCGTTGCAGGAAAAATTGTTGCCCGATCAATCCACGGTCGAAGGAACATCGATTGATCAGGAGGCGGATGTTATGGCCGAATTTTTGCTGAAGGGACTATTCGCCGGTTAGCAGAAACAATAGATCGCAATGGGGTGATCAAGCCTCCAACTATTCCAACTGAGCTTTGCTGGATTACGGATAAAATAGATCGGCGATACGCTGACGATAACGGGCTGCCTTGTCGGGTTCGACTCCGAATTGCGGTACAACAGGCGTGAATGAATCGGCGAATTCGGTCCGCTCGACAACTTGGGACCGAACGTCATCGGCGGAGCCCAATATCGTAATCGCCGTGACCATTTCGTCGGGGCAGGATTTCGCCATTGCAGTATAATCCTGAGCGGCGAAGCCGGCCTGTATCGCCTTGGCTTCCTTGCCAAATCCGATGGCTTCGAAATAGCGAAGATATTGCGGGGACTGGGTATAAAAAGCGATGTTGGCGCGCGCATCATCTATTGCCTCTGCGCGGTTGTCGTTGATGACCGTGAACATCATCAGGTTGAAATCCAATTCCGACCGTTCTCGCCCTGCATTCTCGAGGCCAAGCTGTAGATGCGGACACACTTTGTTGCGGACCCAATCGGTGGTCCAGAGCGGATGGCCTAGCAAGCCGTCGGCAATCGTGCCTGCCTGTTCGCACGCTTTTTCAAAAATGGCGGGCAGATATATCGGGATGGCGGATCTTCGGGCCGGACGGACCAGTCGGAAATGGGATAGATCCAGCGTTGTATATTCGCCGTCAAGCTGCCCCAGTTCACCGCTGTGTCCATCGCGAATTACGGCTCTTACTTGCGCCACAACTTCTCTCATATGGGCCAGCGGTTTGCCATAAGTCATGCCGAAACTGCCTTCAATCTGGCTTTGGGCGCTGGAGCCGAGTCCGAGCACCGTGCGGCCGTCACTGATATGATCGAGGTCGATTGCGCTGCAAGCCGTTTCAAGCGGGCTGCGGGTAAAGGCTAACGCAATACCGGTGCCGAGCTTGATACGTGTGGTGACTGCTGCTGCTGCCGCCAATGTTGTAAAGGGTGCGCCGAATATCTGCGGTGCCCAGACGCCTTCAACGCCAGTCGCCTCAAGCCGTTGGACCAGTGGTACGAGCTCATTGGCAGGCAGCACCGGCAGCTCGGCCCAGACCGGCTTGTCCGCCAGCATCATCCAAAGCCTTTGGCGGTGTCAAAATAGTCACGCCATGCCATGATTTTTGGTCCGTCCATTTCGAACACGCCCATGAGCTTGATCGAGACAATCTGCTTGCCGTCCTTGTCATAAAAATTATCTGTGCGTTCGGTCAGCACGACATTGCCGCTGGCAAAGGCGTGATGAACAATCACTTCGCCGCTTTCAATGGGGAGCATTTCTGCGAAGTTATCCATAAAAGCTTTCGCCTCGGCAAAACCGGTGGTTTTGGACATGCCGACATTCTCCCAGACGGTCTCGTCGGTAAAGCGTTTTTCCATTGATGTGAGCATATCGCCCAGCGTCGGTTTCCATTCGTCAAAAAAGGCGAGAACTTCCGAAAGAGGGTCGCTCACGTTCAATCTTCCTCGGCAATGGTAACCGTAATGCCGTCAAGCTCTCCCGTCACCTCTATCTGGCAAGACAAGCGGGAATTTTCATCACGATGGTCCGAACCATCAAGCAAATCGCTTTCATCTTCGGACATTTCCGGCAGGCTGCCGACAAACGCCGGATCAACATGAACATGGCAGGTCGCGCAGGAACAACAGCCACCACAAAGGGCAAGCAATTCGTCAAACCCTTCATCACGAATGACTTCCATAAGCGACACGCCCTCGGCGGCCTCCACAGCTTTAAGGGTTCCTGATCGGTCAATCACATTGATAGTTGGCATTATTTTCTCCGTAATCTTTCATTTAACTTCTTTTTCGACCGGGAAACGATCGAAGTAAAATTCGAAATCTTTGCGAATATCATCGGCAGTCAATCCGAAATCGCGTCCCAGATTGAACACCACCCGGCCCTTAACGCCAGGGTCGTTGTCCGCGTGATATCGATGCATTGCCGCCAGAACATCCTGATCAAGCGGAAGCCCTGCCTTTGCATATATATCGCGCAAGATGCTGTCGGGATCTTTGATCCATTGATGAAAATAGACGTCCACGGTCTGTTCCGGCGGCAAGCAATCATGATCGCGGACACAACGCTTCAACATCGTCTTGTAGCGTTCGATCCAATATCCTTTTGGCTCTTCCGGGTCGCTCTTGGTTCGCAGGATGCGCGAGGCATAGAGCCACATGGAGAGGGTTGACCGGATCGAGCCGACCGGATCACGGTGCGTGATCACATAGGTCGCATCGGGGAAGGTTTTTCGCAGGACCGGCAGTTGTTCCATGTGTTGTGGGCATTTGATAACCCAGCGGTTGGGCCCTTTCAGGAAGGTCAGGACCTGCAATCCTTTTTTCAGATAGGCGTAGGTGCCGGACTGATCATGGCCGAGATAATAGTCGCGCCATTTGGGAACCAGCGCCATCCATTCGAGCAGATAGGATGAGAAATCGAGCGCCTGAAGTTCGATGTCCTCACTGATATGATCCGGTGAAAACTCATGCATATATTTGAACAGGGGCATCAGCGCATCCTGCTGTTCCCAGCCCGCTTGCGCCCTTGTCCAGCGAGGGTTGGGATCGTCTGCCGTGGGCGCATCGGCTTCGGTCGGGACCGGGGCGGTTGCTTCCCACCAAGGCAGCGAGCGCAGCCTTGTGTCGGCCGAGAGCAATCCCAGCAAATGCGTGGTACCGGAACGCGGCGGCCCGGCAACAACGATCGGTCGGTCAATTTGAATGTCCAAGATTTCCGGATGACGCTTGCAGATATCTTCGACCCTGAGCCGGTCGGCGGCATAACGCACGAACATTGTCCACAATACGGCATGACTTACCGGTGACAGGAAACTGTCTTCGCGGATGCACTCGCACCACAGGTCGAGCCGTTCGACGAAATCCATTTTGCCGAAGTCGCTCAATCCTGTTTGCTGCCTGGCGGCGGACAGGATCGCCTCGGAGGAGAAGTCGAAGCTTGCCTTTGCAGCACCCTCGAGCACAGCCTTTTGTTGCTCGGTTAATATCGGTGCGAGCATGTCGGTTATTTCGAATATTTGGCCTTTGGTCGCGGAATGCGCCATTGGTCTAACTCCATTTTGCGCCTGTTTCTCTCACTGTGTCTAGAAGAGCAGAAATTCAAACCTTGCCCTACCGAAAGATATGGGGGGCAGCTCTTTGAAGGGCGTAGCTAGAAGATCGACAAAATTTTCATGGAGATGATTGTAACGTGAGCAAGGCGGAAAACCTGTTTGATCTGACCGGCAAGGTGGCGCTGGTGACAGGAGCCAATTCGGGTCTGGGCTTTGGATTCGCGGAAGGGTTGGCGCGCGCAGGCAGCGACGTCATTCTCTGGGGTCGCCGGGCCGATGCCAACGAGCAGGCTGCGGAAAAGCTGAGGCCTCTGGGCGTGAAAGTATATACTGACACTGTAGATGTGACGGATGAAGCCGCGATTGTTGCAGGGGTCGCTTCGGCAATTTCTGCCATGGGCAAGATTGACACAGTCGTCGCCAACGCCGGGATCGCGTCCCAAAAGCCGTTTATTGAAATGGATGCCGAAACCTATCATAATTTGATCAACGTCAATCAGCACGGCGTGGTCTTTACCCTTCGCGAAGTCGCCAAGCATATGGTTGAACGAGGGGCAGGCGGCTCGATGATTGTTTGTGGGAGCGGATCGATCTTTCAGGGCGTACCGACCATGACACATTATGGAGCAGCCAAGGGCGCGCTGGCTGCGCTAGCAAAGGGGATCGCTGCCGAGCTTGGCCCTCATGGCATCCGCTGTAACGTAATTGCACCGGGTTTCATCATCACCGAAATGACGATGGCGGACCCGGAAGTCGGCAAGATGATTGCGGATTCGGTCGCCGCAAAAGCACCGCTTGGTCGAGCGGGAAATCCGGATGACCTCTGGGGTGCTGCTATCTATCTCGCAAGCGATCTTTCCCGCTACCACACTGGTGACACGCTGATCATCGATGGTGGCAAGATCATTAACAATTAGGAGGAGAGGCCGTGTTTCCCCGTCCAAATGCCCGGCATAGCCAGAATGCCTATGTAACCAATGATCTCGATCACGCGCTCGCCATCTGGCGGGAAGAATTTGACGTACCGTCTTTCCATGTCTTCACCAATGAAGGACCGGGACTGGAAGCATCACACCCCTATCGCCTGAAAATTGCGCTGGCCAATGTGGCCGGGACCGAGATCGAACTTATCGAGCCTCTTGATGGCAATGCGATGTATAGTGATCCTCTGCCAAAGGATGGCAGCTTTGCGATGTGCTTCCATCATGTCTGCCTGCGGATCGCAGGACCGCTTGCCAATTTCGAAGCGCATCTGGCTTCGATTGATCCGGTGAGCCATCCGGTCGTCTATAGCGGCGGTATGGCCGACCTGATGCGCTTTGCCTATACAGACGAACGGACGACCTTGGGCCATTATGTCGAACATGTCTGGTTTGATGCCGATTTCTACGCGCAAATGTCAGATGCCATTCCAGTGTACCCGGCCGGTTGAATGACTGAACCGATCACCCATCTGAATTTTCGCGATCTTGGCGGCCTCCCGGTCGGACAAGGAGTGACAGCTTCCGGAAAACTCTTTCGCAGCGAAGGCCCGCGTAATTTTACGTCGACCCAGATCGAGGAATTGCGGTCATTTGAAATCCGGACAATAATTGATCTTCGTTCCGGGCAAGAGCGTGAAGAAATGCCTCACCAATGGCATGAACCAAGTTGCCAATGGCTCGGGCTGGAAGTCGACGCAGACCTGCGCGTCTTTGGCGACGAAGGCCGAGAGCGATTAAAACAAGGTACGGATCCCGAGATCGCCATCGAGACCATGAAGGATGCCTATCGTTCCATCCCAGGGTCGCTGTCCCGTCATTGGCCCGTCATCGCGGAAGCGCTCGTTGCCGACCGCGTGCCGGCTTTGATCAACTGTACGGCCGGTAAAGACCGCACCGGGGTAGCGATTGCCTTCCTTCTGGAATCAGTGGGGGTGTCCCGCGACTATATTTTGCAGGATTACCTGAAATCGCGCGTGTTCGGCGAAAATATGACGCGGGCTGGCACTATCGAAGCCGGATTCATCAGCAGTTACGGCTTCCTACCGAGCCCCGGCCAAATTGATGCGCTTGTCGGCGTGCGCGCCGATTATCTGGAAGCGGCTTGGTCCGAGGTCGACAAACAATGGAGCGGCCTGGATCACTATTTTGCAGATGCGGGCGTAGACCAAAATATGCGCGGTGCGATCTGCGACATGCTAATCGAATGAAATTGAGCCAACGAATGAAGGGATTATTGAAATGAAAACTGGTGGTGTAATCGGATTGGGCGGAATTGGCGGAGGTGTTGCGCAGTGCCTCCAGCGTTCCGGTCAACTGGCAGCGGTATATGATGTTCGCCCTGAGGCGGCGGAACAGATACCGGGCGAACCAGCGGTATCGGCCAATCCGCGCGAATTGGCTGCGGCATCGGATTGCGTGTTGATTGCCGTGCTGAATGGTAAGCAGACAATCGATGTGCTGTCCGGGCCGGACGGCGTGCTTGCGGCAAACAAGCCAGGGCAGACGGTTGTCCTGCTGTCGACTATTTCTATGACCGATCTTGCCACCTCACAAAAACTGTGTGCCGATGCCGGTGTGACATTGATTGATTGCGGAGTCACCAACGGCCCCAAGTCTGCCGAGAACGGCTTGATCTGCCTGGCGGGAGGCAGCGATGCCGATATGGCAGCGGCGAAACCAATTTTTGACGGATTTGCCGGTTCAGTGATCCATATGGGCGGCCCAGGCACGGGCATGGCAGCCAAGATCGCTCGCAACACGACCTATTTCGGTTGTATAAGAGCGGGCTATGAAGGCGCCGTCATCGCGCGCAATTATGGTGTCGATCTAGAGCAAATGAAGATGGCATTGGCTGGCGATCCCAATGCTGGTGGAGGACTTGAAGGCGCACTTGCGATGGCGTTGCGACCCGATCCGGATGGCAATGAGCAGGAAACCGGCGTCCGCAACTATTTCATGAATTTGATGGTCAAGGATCTTGAAGTTGCCATCGAGGAAGCTGCAAAATTCGGAGCGCGCCTGCCGATGGTTGAAATGATCCGCGACAATGCTCTGTCTACATCGGGCCTTGAATATCCGATGGGTCAACCGCTCTAATTTTTAGATATGTAAAGGAATTAATGATGAAGGACGAGCAGTGGAAAAAAGGGCTGGATGTATTCGACGCGGTCTACGGGCCTGGCACATCGGAAATGGTCAAGCCGTACAAGGATACGCCATTCAATCAGGAGATTGTCGGCAATCAGTTTGCCAATATATGGGGCGACAAAGCCTTCTCGATCCGTGAGAAGCGGTTGATGGTGCTCGGCGCAACGGCGATGCTGGGGCGGGCGGATCTCGTTGAAATACAGATGACCGGCGCGCTGGTGAACGAGGAATTCACTGACGAACAGCTGGAACAAATTCCGCTGTTTCTGCTGTTTTATGCGGGCGCGGGGAACACCACTGCTGTATTTCGCGGTATTGAGGCGGCAAAGGCACGCGTCGCGGAAATGAAAAAGGCGGAGTAGGAGATGCGCGAGCTCGTCAGGCAGCCGCTCGATAGCGTCGCTTTCAATGCCAAATACGGTCCTTGGGCTGTGATCGCCGGAGCTTCGGAAGGCACGGGCGAATGCTATGCCCGTGAATTGGCTGCGATGGGGATCAACCTGATCCTTGTTTCCCGCCGCCTCCCTGCGCTTGAAGCTTTGGGGGAGAAGCTGAATGCTGTGCATGGCATCGAATATCGCGCGGTAGCTCAAGACCTGACCGAGCAAGATGCCGGTTCGCGAATCGTCGAAGCGGCAGACGGGCTTGATGTCGGGCTCTATATTTCCAATGCTGGCGCGGACGGCTTTGCCAGTTTCTTCGAGGATAGTACTGATGCCGCCCATCGGTTGGTACGGATGAATATCTCGACGCTGATCGATGCAGCCAATGGCTTCGGCAAGACCTTTCTTGCGCGTGGAAAGGGCGGGATCGTGGTCATGGCATCGGGGGCAGGGCTGGGCGGACAACCCAATCTTGCCATGTACTCAGCGACCAAGGCTTTCGAAATCAATTTTGCGGAATCCTTGTGGGCCGAATATCACGAACGCGGGATTGACGTAATTGCGATTGCCGCGCCGATCATGCGAACACCGATGCTGCTGCGGACCGTGCCGGAAGGCTTTGATATATCCGATGTCTATGACCCGGCAGACGTCACCCATAATGCGCTTGCCGGTTTGCTAGCGGGCGAACCGGTTCAGATCGTACCAGACGGCCCGGGACAGGAAAAACAACCGCAAGTGATGGCGGACCGCAAGGACCGGCTGATCGGCTTTGTCGAATTCAACAAGACTTTTACCGGAGGATGATGGCGATGGGTAGACTGGATGGAAAGATCGCGATTGTTACCGGCGGCGGCGGCGGAATAGGCTCCGCTGTTGCGCGCAGGTTTGTTGCCGAAGGGGCAAAGGTCGCAATTGCCGATGTGTTCGAGGAAGGCGCTCGTGCCGCAGCCGATCCGCTGGGTGACGCCGCATTGGCGGTGCAGTTTGACGCCGCTGATCCGGCTTCGATAGAAGCGATGGTTGCAGCCACGGTTGCCCATTTTGGCGGGCTGGACATATTGCACAATAATGCAGCCATGACCGACCCTGCCAAACATCCGCTGGACAGCACGGCGGTCGATATCCCGATCGAGATCTGGGACGAGATTATTGACATAAACCTGCGCGGCTATTTGCTCGGCTGCAAATATGCCATTCCGCATATGATTGCCCGCGGTGGCGGGTCGATCGTCAATACCGCATCGAATAGCGGGACAGCGGGTGATCTGGCACGCATTGCCTATGGCACGTCGAAGGGCGGCATCATCACGCTCTCCAAATATATTGCCACCCAATATGGCAAGCAAAATATACGCTGCAATTCGGTCGCGCCCGGGGTGGTTTTGACCGAAGCGCTGGAGGCCACTGCACCGGGCCTCAAGGAGATAATCCAGCGCCACATATTGACGCCGGAATTCGGTACTCCTGATGATATCGCGGCCTTGGTGGCTTTTCTTGCTTCGGATGAAAGCCGCTATATCACAGGCGAGAATATCTCGATTTCCGGTGGAGGGCTTTCGCACCAGCCGCATTATGCCGATTTGCTGGATATGATGGAGGAACATCTGTCATGAGCGAGCCGCTGACCGTCGCTGGAATGGAAACGGCAGCACGCGAAGCAACTGGCCTGGATGATTTCGGACCTGACACTGGATGGCGCGAAGGTTTTGAACGGCTCGTTGCTGCCGTCGAGGCGATGGAACCGAATCACCAATTGCGGCATCTTGCCACGCAAAATATTGTTGGCCAGCTTTCAACGCGCCTGCGCTTTGTAGAGGATGACAAGCGGCATCCTGAAATTGCCAAGCAGGATATTGGCGACCCGCTAATCGTTATCGGCTTGCCGCGTACCGGCACGACGATCAGCTATGACCTGCTCTGCCTCGATCCAGAGTCTCGTGCACCGCGTGAGTGGGAATGGTATATACCCTGGCCGCCGACGGAAGAGGCGAGTTTCGACAGTGACCCGCGCATTACCCAGGTCACCACAATGTATGACAATTGGCTGGAACACGCCCCGCAATTGCTGGACATTCAGCGCTTCGATTGTACTCAGCCGGGCGAATGCAATCACGGCATGCAATATCATTTTGCCAGCACTAATTTCCCTGCCGAACTTGGTGTTCCCGACTATGCCGAATGGTTGCGTTGCAGCGACGCGCGCGGGCAGTATATTTCCCACAAACGCATGCTCCAGAATTTTCAGTGGAAGGGACCAAAGGGACGCTGGACATTGAAATCACCGCAGCATCTATTCGATTTGCCGGCGCTGCTGCAGGCTTATCCCGGCGCGATGCTGGTGTGGAATCACCGCGACCCGGCGTTGACATTTTCCTCTCTTTCCAGCTTCATTGCTGGTTTCCTGGCCGCCTTTGGCGGAGACAAGGACAAGGCTGCTATCGGGCGCGATGTGGTTGAGACATGGATAGCGGGGATGAACCGGGCGCTTGCGGCTAGGGCTGATCCGGCAATTGAAGGACGGATAATTGACCTCGCGCATAAGGATGTGGTCGCTGATCCAAAGGGCGCAGTCCAGCGGATCTATGACAAGTTTCACCTGGACTTCTCGGACGAACACAAAGCGCGGATCGATAAATTTCTGATCGAGAACCCCGCCGCAAAGCGGTTGGGCAAACACAAGCATTCACCCGAACAATATGGCATTGATATAGGCGAAGTTCGGAGCCGGATGTCCGATTATTATGAGCGTTTCGGCCATTTGCTGGGCAGGCCCGATACAGGAGCAAATTCATGAGTGTCCTTGATCGTTTCCGGCTCGACGGCCGGACCGCAATCCTGACGGGCGTTGGTCCCGGCGTGGGTGAGCATGTCGCCAAAGCCTATGCCGAGCTGGGGGCAAATGTAGTTATTTCGGCGCGGTCGCAGGACCGTCTTGACCGGATAGCAGCGGAGATTAACGCCGCAGCTGGTGGCCGGGCGCTGGCGGTGGTGGCGGATGCAGGCGAGAAAGCTGATCTTGAAAATCTGGTGGACAAAGCGCGCGAGGCTTTTGGGCCAATCCATATTATTTTCAATAATGCTGCTGCGGGTGTCGTCTATGGCCATGATGGCGGGCTGTGGGCGAACACGGATGAAGTCTGGAAAACCGCCATGGACGTGAATGTGTTGGGAACGTGGCGGCTGGCGGAGCTGACCGCTGCGGACATGGAAGCGCATGGCAAAGGCGTGATCATATCGGTGCAGAGCTGCGGCGGATTCACCCCCATTCCGCCTGCTGTTGCCTATGGAGTGAGCAAGGCCGCGCTGGCTTTCTTGACCCGTTCGCTCGCCAAGGCGCTCGCTCCCCATACCCGCGTCAATGCACTGTGCGTGGGTTCGATGAGTCCGGACGGGCAGGAGGCGGAAATCCACAAGGGTCTCGGCCTGGCAGAACGCAACGCGATCAAGCGTTTCGGTGCGGCGGATGAAGCAGTGGGAGCCGCTATCCTGCTGGCCAGTGACGCATCCAGCTACACGACCGGCAGCACGGCATTTGTTGAAGGCGGACGGGTAGGCACAGTTTCATGACCAATCCTCTCTACACGCAGGATCAGGAAGCCGCCGAAAAACTTGCCCTGCGGCTGATCGAACGGGCGGATGTCCGCGCCGCGCGGGAACAGGCACGCCAGGACATGCTCAAGGATCAAGCGGCCGCGAGCTTGGATGGCAATTTGGGGTTGGATCATGCGCTTGACCAGTGGGTGCTGGCACTGGCGATGCGCGAAGCCAATGGCGATACTGCTGATCCCCGCGTGGTATGGAATGTGTCCAACCCACCGCGAAACTGGTTCGGCCATGTCTACCATGGCGCTGCGGTTGCGGTGGACAATCCCGACAATTTCAATCGGGAAATTCCGGTTGATGGCGCCGGAAGTTACGAGATTGACCTTCGCTTTTCCCAGAACCCGCCCCAATTCAGCGTGGTGATTGAAATGGAGCCGGAGCATCATGCCGGGCTGGGCCGCAATATCGGTGCGCTGACTTTGCAGGAATTGCTTCCGCACTGCGACGAGGAACGCCGGGTGACAGTCACTGTTGGGCCAGCCGCAGGCGGTGCGTTGCACCTCAAATCGGAACCGGGGCGGATACAGATTTACACGCGCGATAGTCAGGCGGATTGGGATCAATTGCCCGCCGAGGTTGTTGTGCGGCGACTGGATCCGCCCGCCGAGTGGAGGCCGCGAAGCGAGGATGACATTGCCGCTACCATCGTGGCGGATATGCCTGCCTGGGTCCGCTTCTGGCGCGGGTTCAAGGATGACTTCCTCGGCTTTCCCGAACCGAATAAACTTGTCGGACCAAATGGCCGTGACGGGAATTGGGGATATCTTGCGGGAGGGCGTTTCGCGGTGGCCGATGACGAGGCGGTGCTGGTGACTCTCGATCCGGTGGGCAGTTATTATACGGGCTTCCAGATCACCGATCCTTGGACCATCGCGCCGGATCCCATGTTGCGACTGGCCAGCCTGAACAAGGGGCAGGTGACGCCCAATGCCGACGGCACCGTGACCTATGCGATAGCGCTCGCCGATCCGGGCGTCGCCAACTGGATTGATACATGCGGGCTGCATGAAGGCTGGATGCTGACCCGCTGGCAGGGCGTGCCGGCAGGGCCACCGATAGACCAGATGATCCGCGATGTGCGGCTAATGAAAATAGAGGATATCCTGGCCGATGTTCCGCGCATTGATTTGGCAGGTCGCCGTGCACAAATTGCGGCGCGGGCGCGGTCGTTTGCCCAGCGGACAAGCAAGCAAGGGTGGGGCGATGCAACCTGAACGATCGGTTATTGAACTATGCCATGTGGTCGAGGATTTTGACGCGGCACTTGAACATTGGATCCGCGATCTGGGGGCTGGACCGTTTTTCGTATTCGATGTGCCGGTGCTGCCCGGGCAGCTTTATTATGGTGAGCCAACCGAGGTCGCGCTGAAAGTTGGCTTTGGTTTTTCCGGCGGGCAATTGATCGAACTGCTCGCCCAGACCAATGACGGCAAATCGCCCTTTCTCGATTTTCTGGCCGATAGAGGGCCGGGCCTGCACCATATCATGCCGCGCACCGATTTTGAATCGGGGCATGCGCGGTTGAACGAAGCGGGCTTTCCCGTCGCCTATAGCGGGCAAATGCCGTCGGGCGAACGCTTTTGCCTGTTCGATACATTTGCAACTCATGGCTATTATATCGAATTGATGGAGATATCGGACGCTATTCAGGGCTCGCTTGCGCTGATGGAAAAAGCGCATGCGGAGTGGGACGGCGTTACCGATCCCGTACGCGGCATGGACCGGCTGGCGGAGTTGGCAGGCTAGAGCTTTCCGCTGCCCATTTCGGCAAACATTTTCTGGAAATCGGCATAGCTGGGCTGGTGCGCGGTAACACCGCCGTCAATCGGGATCGCCGCGCCGGTGATGAATTTGCTTTCATCGCTGGCAAGAAAGGCAACCAGATTGGCGATGTCCTCGGGCTGCCCCAGTTCAGGCGTCAGATGGTGTGACAGCAAAATTTCTTTTACAATATCGGGCGTCGATTCAACCGCCATCGGGGTCAGTACAAAGCCGATAACCATGCAGTTGGAGCGGACATTCTGTTTGCCATATTGTGTGGCGATCATTCGATTGAGCTGGATCAAGGCCGCTTTCGACGTGCCGTAAGCGGTCAGCGTTGCTTCACCCTGAACTCCGAAGCCCGAGGCGCTGTTGATGATCGAACCGCCGCCGGCCGCGATCATGTGCGGGACAATATATTTGGTCATCAGCATGGCACCACGAACATTAACCGCCATCGCCATGTCCCATGCCGCAACATCAAGGTTCACGACATCAAGATCGGCCTGGCGCTGGGCATCATTCTGGATCGCGGCGTTGTTGTGCAAGATGTCGATTTGGCCAAAACGGGATACCACGGTTTCGCACAGCGACTTGACCGCGGCTTCATCGGTCAGGTCGACTTTATAGGCGGCAGAGCCTTCGATTTGCCCTGAAGCCGCCTCTGTTCCTGCCAGATCGATATCCGCAAGCACAACGGTCGCGCCATCTGCCGCAAGGCGTTTCGCCGATGCCATACCGATGCCGCCGGCCGCACCCGTTACCAATGCTATCTTGCCTTCAAGTTTTCCTGCCATGTGTTGAGTCCTTTCGTCCTGGCTGCTCGCCAGAAACTATGATTGCCGTGACCTGTCGACTGGAAGGTCCAAGCTTGACGGCTGTGATTAACGCCTGCAGTTGAATCAGGGGAGGGGTTAAATGCAAAATACCATAATATCGATGCCGGTAATGCCCGCTCCCGAGCCAGCAGGAACAATTTTGTGGTGGGCCTTTGGCGGCGAGCGCAAGCGACGCGGCTGGATTTTACCTCTAGTCTTTGCCGGGACCGCCTTGTCGGCAGTGATGATTGAGCCCATTTACGACAATACGCTGCTCTATTGGTATCCCGATGAAAATAGTATCGCCTTTTTCCGCGGTTTTGAACGGACGATCCCATGGTATGTTCCGCTCGGCTATGCCTGGTTCTTTGGCGGCACGGCCTATCTGGTCTGGAGAGTGATAGCGGCAGGTGCCTCGGCGGGGCGAATCTGGCAATTGTTTTTTGCCGCCGCGGTGGTCGACTGGCTCGCGGTATCCATTTGTGAATGGATGGAATTGAGCGCTTTTTACGGCAATCAGCCATTCCATATCTTCGGATCGCCCGTCTGGTTCTCCTTTTGCGATGCAACCGGCGGTTTTGTGCTTGGCGCGGCGCTCGCAAAACTGTTGCCTTATCTGGAGGGTCCCAAGCGCCTGTGGCTCTTGATCCTGCCGAGCTTCACCTATGCTTCGACTTTGGGTTCGACGACAGCCCCTGTATCACTCGCGCTTAACTCGGACTGGTCCACACCACTGACATGGGCGGCCGGGGCCGCGACCATGGTGCTATGCATGATCGCTATTCATGTCATCGCTCAGATGGCGACACTTCGACAAGGTGCAAACACCTGATGCGATTTTCCGGTCGAGACTGGTGGTTCATTGTACTTTTGGGGACGATTTACGCGTTCAATTTTATCGACCGGATGATAATCGCGGTTGTCGGGGAACCGATACGGCAGGAATTCGGACTTAGCGATTTTCAGCTCGGAATCATGGGCGGCGCGGCCTTTGCGATATTCTATGGCGGGATTGGAATTCCGTTAGCGCGACTGGCCGAGCGGATCAGCCGCGTTGGAATTATTGCAACCGCCACCGCTGTCTGGTCCGCGATGACGATGCTGTCGGGCGCGGCGATGGGCTATGGTCAATTGCTGCTCGCTCGCATGGGTGTCGGCATCGGCGAAGCAGGTTTTACGCCGCCGGTGGTATCGATGATTGCCGACCGGTTCGAGCCGGAAAAACGGGCCACTGTGTTTTCAATGATCGCTGTGGGCGTTTCTGTCGGCGGTGCCATTGGCGCACTGGGTGGAGGCTGGATAGCACAAGAACATGGCTGGCGGATGGCCTTTCTAGTGATGGGCGCACCGGGATTGCTTCTGGCCTTGTTGCTATGGCTAACGATCCGCGAGCCGGAACGCCGGAATGCAGGCGACAGCGCGCCGCCATTCGCTCAAGTCATTCGCGCGGTGCGGCACTCGCGCGCCTTTCTCGGCTTCACCATCGGCAGCGGGATGGTCGCGCTGGTCGGTTTCGGGCTAAACATATTCTTGATTCCGCTATTGATCCGGCGCTTCGATTTCGCGCTAGGGGAGGCGGCACTGACCTTCGCACTGGCTTTCAGCCTTGCGACCGCATCGGGCGGGGTTATCGGCGGAATGCTGGCTGATCGTTTCGCGAGCAATGCCCACCATCGTTATGGCATTTTGCCAATCATATCGACATCGCTGGCCTTGCCGCTCTATCTCGCCGCAATCTACCAGGATGACTGGCGTCTATTGGCCGGCCTGATTTTCGCTGCGACCTTTTGTCTCTATGCATTTTTGCCGACAATCATGACAGTGACACAGCGTTTGGTGGAACCAAGAATGCGGGCGACAGCCGCCGCGATCCACGCCTTCGGGCAGACATGTTTCGGCCTTGGTATAGGATCGGCTTTCCTTGGTTTCATGAGCGATTGGCTGGCGAAAGTAAATTACGGGGTGTCCTATGTCGGTGATTGCCTCGTCGCTGGAAAAGCCTCTGTTGGCGCGACGTGCAGCGCGGCGGCGGGTACGGGACTGCAACAGGCTTTGCTGCTGCTCGGTCTGTTCCTGCTGGTCGCAATATATTGCTATTGGTTCGCGGCGCGATCAATAGCCGGGGAAATTGCCGCGATTGAGGGGACGGCTGAATGAGCGATATATATGATGCAGTGATCGTCGGGGCAGGTCATAATGGCATGGCCGCTGCGGGATATCTAAGCCGGGCGGGCAAGAAAGTGGTCGTTGTCGAGCGGATGGCAAAAGTCGGTGGCATGACCAGTTCCGGTTATATGATCCCGGAAGCACCCGATTATCTGGTTACGCCCTGTGCCGTGGAATTGCTGTTCGCTCGCGGTTCCGGCATTATCGAAGATCTCGAACTGAAGCGCCACGGCCTGAGCACCATCGATCCCGATCCAAGCTACGCCTATCTCCACCCCGATGGCCAGTCCATCGCGCTGTTCCGTGACTACAAGCGCACGGCCGATGATATTGCCCGTATCCACCCGGCGGATGGCAAGCAATATCTGAAATTCATGGAAGTCATGGACGCGATGATGGATATCGGCTTTCCCATGATGATGGCGGAACCGGGCCGGCCGGACCTGCGCAATATGGCCAAGCTGATTTCCAGTGCAGTCCGCAATGTGAAGCTGAAGGATCAGTTGGTCGCCATTTCCAAGGCGACGGCGGATCAGGTTGCCTGCGAATGGTTTGAACATCCCGCGACAATCGCTTTGCTCAATGGCATTGCGGCCGGCGCTGGACCCGTGGATGACGACGGCAATGCTGCGGCCTATATGATTTTTGCCGTCACGCACCGTTTGGGAACGGGAAAACCGGTTGGCAGCTTGCAGGCCTTTGCCAATGCGATGGCGAGCAGCATAACGGAATCAGGGGTAGAGATTTTGCTCGACGCGCCTGTTGCCGAAATACTGATCGAGGACGGAGCTGCAAAAGGCGTACGCCTTTCGGACGGGCGTGTCCTGCGCGGCAAGGCGGTTATCGCCACCAGCGACCCGAAAACTACCTTTGCAATGACCACTCCGGGCGCGGTTGAACGCCGCCTGATGCAGCGGATCGAACATGTTCCGGCCAATCGCTCCAATGCTGCGCCTTTCCTGGCTAATATTGCGATGAAAGCGCCCCTGCGGCTTAAAAAGCATCAGGACATGCGCCACGACGATGCCGATTTGAACAAGGCAGTCGGTCTGATCGGGCTGGCTGACGATGTACGGAACAGCTTTGCTACGGCACGACGCGGGGATATTCCGGAGCGACATGCTGTTTCGCTCAGTCCGCTTTCCAACATCGATCCCAGCCAGGCTCCCACCGGTTGCTCCATTGCCTATCTTTATTTGCCAGCCATGGCGGTGGATGCGCGCGATGGCTGGTCACCGGCTCTGAAAGACAAGACGATGGCATCCATCATTGCACAGCTTTCCGAATATTATGACGGCTTCCAGCATGAAGTGGGCCGTTTCGTTGAAACCGCGCGCGAACGCGAATTGCGGCTGAACGTTGCCAATGGCTGCGTCACGCATGTCGATTTTGGAGCCCTGCGTGCTGGCGTGCATCGTCCCGCCACCGGATTCGGCGGACCAAAGCCTGCCGTTCCCGGTCTTTTTCTGGGCGGGGCAGGTAGCCATCCCGGCGGCGGTGTCTCCGGAATAGCTGGGCGGATCGCATCGGACCGGACGCTGCGTTATCTGAAAAAGCTGTGACGCAGCTTGCCGTCATCACGGGAGCCGCAGGCGGTATGGGCTCGGCCATCGCAAGACTGCTCGGTCGCACACAACGGCTGATATTGACCGATGTGAACGAAGCAGGTCTGGACGAATTGCTTTCTGCATTGTCCAGCGAAGGCATTCAGGCCGAAGGACTTGCAGGCGGTCTGGACGAGCCCTCGCTAGCCGAAGCCTTAGCAGCACGATGTGCACAGGCGGGTAATATCCGGTCAATCGTCAACGCAGCCGGCTTGTCGCCCGCGCAGGCTGATTGGCAATCGATAATCCGGGCCAATAGCATTGGCCCTGTGCACCTGCTCGACGCGCTTGAACCTCTGCTTGGTCCCGGTGCGACCTGTGTTATGATCGCTTCTGTAGCGGGTCATCTCGGGCCGCAGGATTCATCGATCGAGGACTTGCTCGCCGATCCATTGCATCCGGGGCTTTTCGATGCGCTGGAGCCGCCACTGGCAGCGCTGGCCAGCACGCTCGGCGGCAAGATGGAGAGTCATGCCTATTCATTTTCCAAACGCGCGATCATTCGACTTTGCGAGCAGCGTGCGCTGGACTGGGGAGCAAGAGGTGCACGGATTGTATCGCTGTCGCCGGGTGTCATTGCAACTTCGATGGGACGGATGGAAGCGGCAAGCGGGGACCGGGCTCAAGCCATGATCGATGCGACTCCAGCGGGCCGTTGGGGCACGGCGGATGACATTGCTTCCGCGACCGAGTTTCTGCTGTCGGATGCAGCAGGCTATATTACCGGCTGCGACCTAAGGGTTGATGGTGGAGCGGTTGCCGCGATGCGTGGCCGGGCTTTTTAACTGGTCCGATCGATCCAGTCATTGAGGTCGGCCCAATGCTTGCTGCGCGTGCCTGCGAAATTCTGACAATGGGCAGCATCTTTTACGATTTGCAATTCGACCGCTGGAGAAGCGCTATAATAGGCCGGTTCATTTTCAGGGGCAGGACTGGTGTCTATGTCGCTTTGCACGACGAGCACCGGCACGGCGATGCGAGCGGCTGCCTCATGCACAATACCGGGCGTTAGAGCATCACGGCCTAAAGTTGCGGGCGTTGTCGAGGCATGAGCTTCGTCTGCTTCGATCAAATCTGATGGTACATCTGGCCAGTAAAAGAGTGTCCGCATCGGTTCGCGCGCAGTGGGGAGATAACCGCTTGGGATGAGGTCCGCCTGGAGGGTCGCGACATCGGTGTCGCCGAGCACCATCGGTTCATTTGCCCATCCCAGTACAGCGACGCGGTCGAATGCAGGATGCGCTGCGGCCTGTGCAATCATCATCATGCCGCCCATGGAATGGCCCAGGCCCGTGATGCCCACGGGCCGGTCCAGCATGGTAACGACCTGGGCTAGGGCGCTAGCATGGGCGGCGGTAATAATGGCGCCGCTGAGCAGGCTTTCCGGTTCCGGCTTGCTGCTTTCTCCCATACCCAGCATGTCGATCGCGAGCACTGCCTTGCCATGATCCGTAAACCAGCGAGCAAAGCTGTAACTTTCATCGACAAAGGGTGGATCCCAGTAAAGACGCTGATATCCGCCGCCATGAACGGCGAAAATCAGCTGCAGATCACCATCAGGCATATCCTCCGGCAGGTGCAGCGTGGCAGCAATTTCTACCTTTTGATTCAAGCCAGTCATGGAGGTAACATCCAGTCGCATGTCAGTCGATTTCATTGTGCGCCGTTCCTTTTTGAAGTGGTCAGTTTGTATGGCTGCGCTGTTCACTCACCTGCCGGGGGACGGGTTTGCGGCAACTGGCGTGGATAAAAAGCGAATGGGTGAAGATGGAAGGATGCCGGATATGGCAAATGACGGGCTTGAATGGGAAAAGCTGATTGACGGGTTGCGCCCGCTCGGCGATGCAATGCGCCAGAGAGTGCCTGAAAGATTGCGTAGCGACCCCCAAGTTATGGCAGAATCTACGCGGTTGCTGCTTGCAGGCCTAGCCCGTGCCAGCAGCGATGCAATGGTGGGTGATCGGCGCCATCCGGTGTTCGTGCCCGAACTGAATATTGCACAGAATATATTTCAGCCCAACGCCGATACAATTTACAAATCCTGTCTGATCGAGAAGGGTGGATCCTATTTACTCCGCGGTGATCGCGGGACCGTCCGCATGATCATATTGGCGCAAATGGGACCGGACACGTTGCGGACAGGCAAGCATCATCCGCTATTAGGGCAAATTGATTTTGATGATCTGGCGGTGGATGAAGACGGGGCTTTCGAGGTCGTGATCTCGCCGGAACGCCCGGCTGGCTATGAAGGTGACTGGTTCTTGCTCGATCCGCATTGTGAAAAGCTCATGGTGCGGATTGTTGCTTGCGACTGGGGTGTCGAGCGGGAACCGCGTTTCGGCATAGCACGGTTGGACGTCGACGAAGCAAAAGGTCGCCTCTCTACCGAACAACTGAATGAAGCTTTTGCTGAAATACCGGGTATTGCCGCTGTCTGCGCACTGGCATTTCCCACGCATGTCGAAGAGCTTCGGGACGAAGGCTATGTAAACAGGTTCAAGATATTCGATGTCTCGCAAATGTCGGGTCTGGCAGGGCAATTCTACTATGAAGGGGCCTATGAACTCGCGGACGACGAGGCGCTGATCAGCGAGGTCAGGGTACCGGATAGCTATAAATACTGGTCAATCATCCTGACCAACGACCTTTATGAAACCACTGACTGGTACAATAACCAGTCCAGTCTCAATGACATGCAGGGACTGGTCGACGACGATGGCGTATTTCGAACGGTCATTTCGGCACGTGATCCCGGTGTCCATAACTGGCTCGACATTTCGGGCTATCCCACTGGCGCCATTCAGGGGCGCTGGTTCGAAGCCAGCGAGAAGCCGATGCCTACCTTAAGAAAGGTCCAACTGGCTGATGTTTTGGAGCATCTGCCTGAGTCAACTAGGTTTGTCAGTTCGCAGCAACGCGCCATTGCGCTTCGCAACCGCAGACTGGCGGCGCAAATGCGTATTATCTGGTAAGCAAAGAATATTTCAAATTCGGAGAATCAAAATGGCTTCCGCACCAACCCAAGCACTCCCGGCCCACGTTCCGGCTGACAAAGCCGTTCGGCTCGAACTTTTTGCCCGGGAAAATGTCGATGTCTGTCCGCAGGAGACCATGATCCCGGAAATTCACCGCACGCTTGGACCCATTACATGGTGCAGCAATATATTCCCCGGGGATCATGGCGGCTGGCTGCTGACCAAGGTTGAGGACATGCACACAGTTTTGCGGGATCCCGACAATTACACGAAAAACGGCATGGGTAAATTTGCCCAGTCGATAGGCGAAGACTGGCTCGTGATTCCTACCGAAACCGATCCACCTATTCATGGCGAATATCGCAAGGCGCTCAATCCCTTTTTTGCTCCGCAGAAAATCGCAAAGATGCGCGATGAACTGCACGAGCGCGCCATCCGACAAATTGAAGAATTCAAAGACCGCGGACATTGTGAATTTGTCGAGGATTTTTCCTCGAAATTCCCGATCTATATTGTGCTTGATCTGCTCGACCTACCACAGGAACGGATGGCGGAATTCCTGCAGTGGGAGAAAGACATTTTCCACACCAATGATTTTGAGCTGCGCACAAGTGCAGTTCGCAAGGTGGTAGATTATCTCAAAGAGATGATTGCGGATCGCCGTGCCAATCCGGGTGATGACTATGTCAGCGGGATTTTCGACTATGAGGTCGAAGGCCGCAAATGGAATGACAAGGAAGTATTCGGTCATTGCTTCAACTTGTTCATTGGCGGCTTGGATACGGTGACGTCGATGCTCGGCAATATCTTCACTTATCTTGCCAAGAACCCGGACAAGCAGCAGGAACTCCGCGACGACCCGAAGAAAATTGTTTTGGCGGTTGAAGAATTTTTACGTGCTTTCGCTCCGGTTAGTGTGTTTCGAATCGCGGCCAAGGAAATCGAGATTCACGGACAGAAAATCATGCCCGGTGACTATGTCGGAATTTCCACTCCGGTCGCCGGCTATGATCCGGACTATTATGATAACCCCGAGGAAATTCGCTTTGACCGCAAGGCACCGCATATCTCTCTCGGATTTGGCATCCACAAATGTCTGGGCATGCATCTGGCCCGGATGGAGATGCATACGGCGCTGGAACAATGGCTCAAGCTTGTGCCACCCTTCCGCGTTGCCGAGGGTTTTCAAATCCAGTATCACGCGGGCAATATCCTGCACGTACCCAAGCTCGAGTTGGAATGGGATGTCTGATTTGTTGCCGGTCTGAGCGCCTGGCCTATTTGTCAGGCCGGATGCATGTCGACGTGAAAGCGCGACAGACGTAGCGCAGCGATCTTCCAGACTCCTTCATCAAGCCGGTAACTTTCGTGATACTGGCCGTAGCCGGTGATCGAGGAGATTCCTGCTATCGGTGATCTGCCCGTCTGCCAGACTACCCGGTCCTGCATCGCCCACACACCATGCGCCGCAACTGGCCCGTTCAGTGTGATTTCGGGCGTATGGACCTGATGACTGGATGCAGCATGATCGACTGCAAATCTGACCTGCGCCACGATCGCATCCACCCCGGTGATCGGTGGATTCCCAGTGTCTTCTTGTACGTCCATCACTGCATCGGCGGTGAACAGGGAGGTGAAGCCGTCCCAGTCCTTGGTGTCGAGGAAGCGGCAATAGCGGGCTTTCACCGAACGTATATCCTCGATCGCCTGAATAATTTGCATAGCGTCCATTATCGATCTCCTAGCCTGATGTTTTGCCTTGTTGCATCACTAACGGCACCCTGCCATCTGGCAGGTTGATTGCGGGTTATGCTATCCGATTGTGGCCGCTAATGTTGATCATAAGGTGAGAGATATAGTGACAATGCAAGAGCCAGGCGCACAGGCACTTTTCGACAGGTTCGGAACCTATATTCTGCCGGGCCGGGTGGAAGATCCACGTCGCGGTATCGAAGAAGCGCTTGAGGCCGAGCGGATCGGACTGGGCGCTGTGTGGATTTCTGAACGTTTTGCACTGAAGGAACCGGCGGTTCTGGCCGGTGCTGTGAGCGAGGCGACATCGAAAATCCGTATCAACGGTACATTTTATGCGACGATGCGGCACCCGTTGGTCACCGCGAGCATCGCCAACATGATGCAGGCTATGAGCGGCAATCGCTTCGGGGTGATGTTTGCCCGCGCGGTTCCGGCCTATATGAAAATGATGGGTGCACCGGCAATTACCATGGAACGCCTGGCCGATTATATCAGCATTTTTCGCCGTTTATGGTCCGGCGAGGCTGTCGAATATGATGGGGTTTTGGGCAAGTTTCCGATGCTCAAGCTGACTGATTTTCACGATGGTCCGGGTCCGCCGATCATTTTTACCGCGATCGGCCCCAAGAGCCTCGCCTTTGCCGGAGCGCATTGCGACGGTGTTTTGCTTCACCCTTTCATTTCACCCACCGGGGTCCGGAACAGCACCAAAATAGTCAGGGATGCTGCCGAAAAAGCCGGGAGGGATCCGATGTCCGTGCGCATTTATCACAATATCATTGTCGCGCCTGATTTGCCGAAGGACGAGGAAGATGCCGTAGTTCGTGGCAGGGCTATCACCTATTTCGAATTACCCGGTTTCGGTGATCTGATTGTCGAGATTAACGAATGGGACAAAAGTGTTCTGGACAAGGTCCGCGCCCATCCGAAGATTGCGAGTCTGAATGGGAAACCGGCCGATCAGGCGTATACACGTCAGGAACTGGTCGACGTCGGACAGCTCTTGCCGCAACAATGGATTGATGAAGGGGCTGCTGTCGGGACTGCTGCCATCTGCGCTGACCAGCTGATGCATTATCTTGATGCTGGCGCCGACGAAATTTTGCTGCACGGCGCATCGCCCTTTGACATGGGTCCGCTGACCTCGGAATTGAAGCGCGCGCTGGCGGCAAGGGGGCTTTAGTGACACTGTCTGCTGCACAGGTGCAGGTCCGTCTGCGTGACTGGCTCGAGGCCAATGTCGAAGGCTGGTCCGATGTCCGGCTTCGACCGCTCGAAGTTGCCCTGGGTTCCGGTTTCTCCGCCGAAATATTTTTCGTGGATGTCGATTTCCGGGACGCGGGCGGATCACAATCGCGTACTTTGGTTGTCCGCCGACAGCCGGGCAATCTGGAAGTTGTGCTAGGGTCTAGTCTCGAATTGCAAGGCCGGATGATGGCCGCGCTGGATCGATTGCAGGTAACACCTGTGCCGGAATGGGTCGGGATGGAGCTGGATCCATCAATACTCGATATGCCGTTTCTGGTGATGGGTCGGGTTGATGGTCAATCCGCCACACAGAATCCCAATTATAATTCCAAAGGCTGGTTGGCTGAGATGAGTCCGGTCCAGCGGAGACAAAGCTGGAAGAACGCTATCGAAGCCTATGCGAGGATGAGCCGGATAGACTGGCAGGCCGATGGGTTTTCGTTTCTTGCGCGAACTGAATGGGGCACGCCGGGACTGGATCAGTATCTCGGCCATATCGAGGCCTGGTATCGCGGCTGCCGCAAAGATCGGGAGATGCCCCATGTCGACAGGGCTATCGAATATATTCGCGCGCAGCAGCCGGAAAATACAGAGGTCAATGTGCTCTGGGGTGACAGCACACCTTCCAATGTGATGTTCGCTGATGATGGCAGCGTCAATGCGTTGATCGATTGGGAATTGGCCGCGCTTGGCCCGTCGGAACTCGACCTTGCATGGTGGCTTTATTTCGATGATCTGTTCAGCCGCCGTTTTGGCGTTGAACGGCTGGAAGGCCTGCCATCGCGAGACGAGACCATCGGTATTTGGGAATGCGAAACCGGGCGCACGGCGCAGCATCTGGAATATTACGACGTGGTCGTCGCGCTGCGGATGGCTCTGGTCGTAGTCGGCGCATTTGACCGGCAGGTTGGGATCGGCAATATTCCACCGGAAAACAAATCACTCAATGCCAATTTCATGACGCTCTATCTGGCCGAAAGACTGGAAATGGAACTGCCCGAACTGGGGCCGGATTTCTATGCTTTCATGAGTAACATGACGCCGGTCGACCAGAAAGACGACAGCTAGAAAACCCTGTCCAATTCCGGCGTTCAGTTCCGGCATAGAAAAAAACAGGCCGGCGGGAGAAGCATGATGGCAAATATCGGATCAGAATCAATGCGCGATTACCTGATCATTGCGGGAGAAAGTCCTCCAGCGGACCATATTGCCCTTGCTCCGATGGAGCCGGTGCTCCGCCTAGCCAATGAGTGAGCGGGTAGCAGAGTTTAGACTCTGGAGCCCGCGTTACGGAGGCAAATGATGGCGAAAACGCCGCGGGATATTATCGACGAAGGACGCTTGGGAAAGTGGCAGATCGCTGCTTTGGCTATGACGATCCTGCTCAATGCGCTGGATGGCTTTGATGTGATGTCGATCAGCTTTGCGGCTCCCGGGATTGCCGAAGAATGGGCGGTTCCCAAGGATGTGCTCGGCTGGGTGCTGTCGATGGAATTGATCGGCATGGCTGCCGGCTCGATCCTGTTGGGGGGCATGGCAGATCGCTTTGGCCGCCGATGGACTATCATCGGCTGTCTTGTGGTAATGGCCACGGGAATGCTCATGTCCCCATCGTCCACCGATGTCACGCAATTGTCGCTCTGGCGGTTGTTGACCGGTCTAGGAATTGGCGGGATGCTCGCCGCGCTGAATGCCACTGTCGCGGAATTTGCCAATGCGCGGTACCGCAATCTGGTTTTGCCGTTAATGGTGATCGGCTACCCACTCGGCGCATTTTTTGGTGGCATGATCGCGAGCGCCTGGCTGGCTGGGGGTGACTGGCGGGTCGTCTTCTACCTCGGTGCCGCCCTGACTATAGCATGCATACCGTTGGCATTGTGGCTGGTTCCGGAAACACCCGACTGGCTCAACGAAAAACGGCCCGAACATGCGTTAGAACGGATCAACAGCGTTTTGCACCGGTTCGATTTGCCGCAACTGAATCAGTTGCCCGATCCGCCGCAAAAACAGCCGGGCGCGCCGCTTGTGGAGATTCTGCAGCCGCCTTTGCTTGCGCGAACATTATTGTTGACGCTGGCCTATCTTACGCATGTCACAGCCTATTATTATTTTGTGAAATGGATTCCCAAATTGGTCGTCGATATGGGTTTCGATGCAAGCGCAGGCGGCGGCGTGCTCACACTGGCGATGCTTGGCGGAGCCATTGGCGGTGGGTTGCTAGGTGTTGTCTCGCTAAAAATCGGGATACGAAAGGCAACGGTGATCTCCTTGGTCGGCGCATTTGTGATGCTCAATATCTATGGCCGGGCACCTGCGGATATCGCGATGCTGGGCTGGATTGCCGGAATCACCGCATTTTTCTCCAATGCTGCAGCGGTAGGCTTCTATGCCCTGCTGGCAATGGCTTTCCCACCACGCGTGCGTGCGACGGGCACCGGCTTCGGTATCGGTTTCGGCCGCGCAGGTGCCGCGATGGGCCCGGCACTCGCGGGAATCCTGTTTGCACACGGCCTGAATATGGGCGATGTCTCCACGATAATCTCGATCGGTTCCCTATTGTCGGTTTTTGCCATACTGCTGCTCAAAATACCAAAATCAGCGAAGTCTGCCTGATGGGAATTTTTACGCATAATTGTGTGGGCACCAATGATGTGGAGCGGGCGGGAAAATTTTACGATGCCGCGCTGGCGCCTCTAGGCATCAGAAGACTCGGGAAATTTCTTGATCAGGGGCTTTCTTATGGTGCAAGGGCAGCCGAATTTCTGGTGCTCCAGCCGGTTGATGGGCAGGGGGCTTCTCCCGGCAACGGGGTAACCATTGGCTTCAAAGCGCCTGACCGGGACGCGGTTGCGGCATTTCATGCAGCCGGTTTGGCGGCTGGTGGCAGCGATGCCGGCGCACCCGGAATTCGAGGTGCGGTGCCGCATGCCTATGGAGCTTATCTCTTCGATCCTGACGGCAATAAGATCTGCGCCTATTGTTTCAAGCCAGAAAACCAAGGGAAAAATAGCCATGGCAGTTGATATGCAGGCCCTATCGGACCGGGTCGCGATTGAAGAACGCCTTTACATATATGCGCACCTGCTCGATTCACAACAATATGACCGCGTCGCATCGGAAATATTCACTGAAGATGGTGATATTGATTTTGGCGGCCAGCGCGCCAACGGCCGGGCGGAAATAGAGGCGACGGTGATGGGCTATACGGGCGTTCTTCTGGGCTGTTCGCACAACATCAGCAATGTCATCATCGAACTGAATGGCGATGAAGCCCGAGCGACTTCCAAAGTCATGGCGTGGCATTGGTTCTACAAGCCTGATGGCGGTGATTATGACCCGTCGGACCTACTAGCCATCGGCGGGTACCAAGACCGGTTGCGGCGTACGGCGGAGGGCTGGCGGATATGTCAGCGCCGTGGTGCTAATTTTGGTACCGGCATTGGTATTGGCGATGTGCCGGCAGAAATGCGCCCTATTTTTGACGGTATGCGCGGGCGTTTGCCGACATGGCCCTGATCCTCGTGCTATAGTTTAGGGAATGATTTGGGCAAGGCCGTTGGCGACTACCACCTCGCCGCGTTCGATCACCTCGGCGCGGAATTGGATGATGTCATTATCCTGCCAGATATGGGTTCGGATCGTATCACCGGGATAGACGGGTGCAGTGAAGCGACCGCCGATTTCATGCAGGTTTTTTGCGATGCCACCACAACAGGCATGAACTAAAGCCCGTCCCACAAGACCCATGGTGGAAAGCCCGTGCAATATCGGGCGATCAAACCCCGCTCTTTGTGCGATATCTGGGTCGATATGCAGCGGGTTACGGTCACCGGACAGGCGATATGTCGCTGCCTGCGAGAGCGAGGTCGGTAGGACCACCTCGAAATCAGGGTCACGGGGTGGAGCAGGAGGCAGCGGATTGCCAGGCAAGTTGCGTTCGCCGCCAAATCCGCCAGCGCCGCGAGCCACCCAGGTTTCGCTGGCTTCGGCAACGAGCAGGCCGCTGGGGGTCCGTAATTCCTTTACAGCCCTTACCAATGCAGCATTGCCGGGTCCTTTGTCGGCAATGTCAGTGACTTTCGTCTCGCCGATCATCGTACCGAAGGCGTCAAGCGGTTCGAAAATTTTCAGCCGCTGTTCGCCGTGGAGAATATTCAGCCAGTCCAGCCCCGATCCGGGGTCCATCGGCCAGAAACCGGGCGTACCCAGCACCAGTGCCATTGTCGGCAGCACCTGCAGATCACGTTCGAACAACAGGCTGGTTTCGTCAATCTTGTCGCTCAGGCCGGTACCGACGCCTAGGGCGTAGAGGATCGCATCGCGCGGATCATAATCATCCTGCGCCCGCGGAATTTTATAGGCCAGCAATTTTTTGTTATTCAAGATATCAGTCATTTTGTCAGTGCAATCCTGAGCGCCCGCAAGCTGTCTGCTTGCGAACGGCGGGTAACGGCGGCCTCGCTTGCCATTTGAAAGCCGTGAAAACAACCGGGATAGACGATCAGTTCGGTTGATATGCCCGAACGGACGAGCCGCGTGCTATATTCAAGACATTCGTCGGCAAAAAGATCGAGTGCGCCAACCCCGATAAATGCGGGCGGCAGGTTTGACAGGTCCTTCGCCCGGGCGGCAGTTGCATAAGGCGATGTTGAACCGTCGGGGAGATAGGCATTCCAGCAAAAGCTGCTTGCTTCACGTGTCCAGACGAATTCACCGGTAAACGGGTTTCCGTCCGCTTGCTGTTGAATCTTGTCATCGAGTCGCGGGGCTTCAAGCAGCTGGAAGGCAATCCCATATTCTTCGCGATCACGTGCCATAAGGCACAAGCACGCGGCCATCGCGCCCCCTGCGCTTGCTCCTGCAACGGCTATCCGGGTGGGGTCGATTCCAAGCGATGCCGCCTGTTCATTCAACCAGCGCAGCGCAGCATAGGCGTCGTCCATCGGTCCGGGAAATGGCGTTTCCGGTGCGAGTCGATAATCCACAGAGAGGACCATGCAGCCCAGCTCTGCCACCCAGTTCATCAATTCCGGCTGATTCATTTCGGGTGCCCCCAACACATGGCCACCGCCGTGAAAATGCAGAATTGCCGCTGACAATGGCGGTATGGATTCTGGCTGGATCATCAGGCAGCGAATTGTCCGATTGTCTTCACCCGATGGAATTTGAACTTCGCTGCATCGAACGACCAAGTCGGGTAGTAACTGTTCCGAAAGCTGGGCTGCGAACATAGCCCGCATAGCTGGTAGCGATTCCGAGCTCATTTCCAGGGCAGGGAAATTGTCGATTAGCGGGAGCAAATCAGGGTTGACGAGATGGCGTGTATTCAAGGCAGGTCCTTTTCTGTTCTTTGTAACATACGTCGCTAAAATCTCTGATTTTCCTAGGATTCATCTATCCTCGTATGTGCGAGCATAAATATCCTTTCTTGCGGCAGGCAAGGTCAGGGTGCGGATCAAGATCGACCGGGGGAAACTGCTTTCCGGTTTCATTCGGCCCTTGCTACAACGTGCCAATGCCACAAACCAGTTCTCCGTCAATCCTGCACTTCGAATTGAATCCGGTCTGATATGGTTGCAGCACGGAGCTTGAAACTATCGACAATATCATCAAGGTCACAGCAAAGCCGACGCAGCAGGTGCTTTATTACGCATTGGGCGACAGCAGACTCGCAGTTTATGTTGTCGGTGATGCGCGAGAATTGCGCTGGAGCGTCTTTGGTACCGATGAATCAATCAAGGACGGACGCAGGGTAGCAATGATGATTTAGGTTTTGATCGGCAGAATGAGTAAAAAAGGCCGGGCATTTGCCCGGCCTTTTTTTCGTCTAGTCAGTGGCCGGCCTGCCTCGTTGCTACCAGCGGTAGCTGAGCGTAGCACCGTAGGTCGCAGGTGGACCCGGATTATAGGCTACAAAGCCAAGCTGCCTGTAGCTGTTGAACAGATTCTGGCTGTATTTAGCACCCAACATATTCCGTCCCCAGACTGCCAGTTCCACGCCGGGAATTCCCAGTTCTGTTGTAACCCGACCGTTCATAATTCCATATCCGGGCAGGGTGCCAAGTTTGTTGGCAATTGCGACATCGGAAAGCCGCTGCGCAACCTGTGCCGGGGTCAGTGCCGGATTTGTCAGATCGGCAGTTTCCTGGCCAAAGTTGCGCGAGGAAATATACGCATAATCGAGGTGGAAAGACATTTCGCCCCAATCTGCCTCGAGCGTTTGCGTAGCGCCCACATTCAACGTCCATTTCGGCGTTTGCGCAACCGCTTCTGCGCTGCGGTCAAAAGGACCATTGGTTCCTAGGTCAAGGAAGGTACCCGTTTCATATTCCGCCCACATACGGGAAGCCGCGCCACGAATTTCCATGCCTTCCCACGGCAGAGCACGGACTTCAAGCTCAGCACCATAGGCACGGATATTGCCCGAGTTTTGTGCAAATTGAGTGAGGCCACCGTTGACGATACCGTTCACGATATTCTGGGCCCCTTTTCGCCAGACGTGGTAGACGGCCAAGTTTGTCTGAAGCGTTCTGTTGAGAAACTCTCCTTTGAAACCGGCCTCGACGTCACGAACATCTTCCGGAGAAAAGGCTTCCAGTCCGGGAGGTGCCGGGCGGGTATTGAAACCGCCGGAGAGCGAAGCGCCGCCGGTTTTGGCGTAAACCAGCATATCGGAATTGAGCTGGTAGTCGAGACCGAGTGTCCATGCCGGATAGCTGAACGACGCGCTGAAAGGAGCGTCACATGCTGTCGGTGGATTAGTACCCGCATTGGGACCGACCCGGCATGTGTCTGGTTGAATGACAACAACGCCAACGCCCGAAACAAACACCGCTTCAGGAACGCCGCGAATATTGTTCACGCCATGGCCGTTGATGCTGCGTTTATCCCAGGTGTAGCGGAGGCCGGCGGTAACGCGCAGGTCATCGGTCAGGCTGTAGTTGGCCTGAGCAAAAACGGCCTTGGATTCCGATTTGAAATCCGTCAGGTTGCGGCCCGATGGTGCCAGGTTGAGTCCGCCCAGGACGGGAACATCGTGCAATGCATAGGAATCCGACCGTTCGAGGCCGCTTTCGGTGAAATAGTAGCCGCCAACAATCCACTCAAGTGGTCCGGTTGAGCCGGAAAGTTGCAATTCTTCACTGAACTGATGCTGCTGATATTGCGAATCGAATTCAATGACTCCAGCTGGCGTGCTATCGAGGTCCAGCGTATTGCCCGAATTTGAGTCGCGATAAGCAGTGATCGATTTGATCGTTACGCTGTCGAGATCAACTTCCAACGTACCGGTAAAGCCATAGGCCTCATTGTAGTTCCGCGGGGTGTTGACGTTCGGTGAAGCCGTAACGGTATTGCCGTAGTTGGTATAGAAATTTTGACGCGTCTGGATGTAGGCCGGCGAATATTGGCCCGGGAACAAGGTTGCCAGAGGTCCGGTGGGATTCACCGCACCGAGCGCGTTCATCGTGCCACTGTCATTTGATTTCAGATATTCACCAGATACCGTCAGCGTGACAGGCATGGACTCTGGTGCCCATCTGACCGTTCCGCGCGTCGACACATCTGAATCAATGTCGCCCAATGGTGCATTTGTGAAGAAATTCCGGCTATAGCCATCACGTTCCGTATACCGGCCCGCGAGGCGGACAGAGAGTTCATCGCCTGCTATTGGCAGGGTGACGGCACCCTCAATTAGATAATGGTCATAGTTACCGATTTCGGCTTTTACATGGCCGGTGAATTCACCATCGGGCTGAACCGTTGTGAACTGGACCGCGCCGCCTGTCGTGTTGCGGCCGAACAATGTTCCCTGCGTGCCACGTACCACCTGAATATTGGCGAGGTCGAGGAAGCCAAGATTGCTTGCAATTGGTCGCGCGAGATAGACGCCGTCCAGATAAATGCCAACGGCCGAATCCGAAACCGAGTTTGGACTGTTCTGGGCGTTACCCCGAAGAGCGTAGGTCACAATGGCCGATGGACCAGTTCCCGCACCACGTGAAAGAAGGCCAGGCGCAATGCGCTGGACATCAGTGGCTATTTCCACTTGCAGGGCTGCGATGGCCTCTGCATTAATTGCGGTGACGGCAACCGGTGTTTTCTGCAAATCTTCGTCAGTCTTACGTGCCGTGACGACAATGATGTCAAATCCGCCTGCCTGAGTAGCGCCTTCTTCTGTCGTTTGCGCATAACCGATTGATGGAAATAATGTTGCTGCGGCCACCGATGTAGCTAGCACCGCCTTAAATTTAAATGAACTCATTTGATTTATCCTCCCAAATTCGACCTTGAACCAATCAAGCCCAAAAATCTCAAATCATCCGCTTCTGCGAACTTGCTTGCTTCGTTGTAGATTGCTGGAAAAATTAAATTCCTATCTAAGGGTAGGCTCAGCAGGGCGCGAATGAAGTTGTGTCCGGACGTTGCCGAAAAGACACAGGGAAGTTTTGGGACGGAACGCTAATTTTGGTCGCAACTGCTATATTCTATCATGATCAAGTAACGCCAACCTTCCCTTCCTAGAGTTTTTATAGCCACCGCTTAAAGGTCGCAATGACTTTAGATGACCGAATGGCGTTCCCTTCCGGTGGCTTAATTGAAAGTTGAAGAGAGAGCGGATACCCTATCACCAGATAGGTGTTGAGGCAGTGCCCAATGCCGGAGGGGCAACGTATCAATCCGGTCGATCATAGCCGGATTCAAACTTTCTGGAGATCCTCTGTAATGCAGGATGTATTTATTTACGACCATGTCCGTACACCGCGTGGTCGCGGCAGGCCGGACGGTTCCTTGCACGAAATTCCGGCGATTCAACTGGTCACCCAGCTTCTCGAATCCATCCGTGATCGCAACGGGCTGGACACAAGACTGCTTGATGATGTCGTAATCGGTTGTGCTCAGCCGGTGGGAGAACAAGGCGGCGTGCTTGCGCGCGGCGCGGTTTTAAATGCCAATTACGTCGATTCTGTGGGTGGCCAGCAGTTACACCGCTTCTGTGCATCCGGTCTCGAAGCCGTCAATAATGTTGCGGCGCAAATCGGGACGGGCATGGCGAGTGCCGGGATCGGCGGAGGTGTCGAAAGCATGAGCCGGGTTCTGATGGGCTATGACAGTGGAGCTTGGGTTGCAGATCCAAGCGTAGCTCTACACAACTATTATACTCCTCAGGGGCTCGGCGCTGACCTCATTGCCACGTTGGAGGGATATAGCCGCGAAGATGTCGACAAATACGCGGTGGAAAGCCAGCGCCGCGCTGCCGCCTCATGGGATGCGGGAAATTTCGACAAGTCTATCGTGCCAGTTAAGGATGTGATGGGCGAAGTCATTCTCGACCATGACGAATATCGCCGTCCGCAGACAACGTTGGAATCGCTGTCAGGCCTGAAAGCGGCCTTCCCCAGCTTGGCGGATTTGGGCTTTTCACGGGTTGTGAAAGCGCGATATCCTCAGGTCGACGAACTGACACATGTTCACACGGGCGGAAATTCCAGCGGCATCGTCGATGGTTCGGGCATTGTGATGCTAGGCAGTAAGGAATTCGGCAAAGCGGCCGGACTCAAACCTCGTGCACGTATCAAGGCATGGGCCTCCATCGGGTCCGAGCCGACTATAATGCTCACCGCACCAGTGGGGGTGGCGAAAAAGGCATTGAAAAATGCCGGTATGTCGAAAGATGACATTGACCTGTATGAGCTGAACGAAGCTTTTGCCAGTGTGGTGCTTCGCTTCATGGACCATCTTGATGTGGATCATGGCAAGACGAATGTTGCCGGAGGTGCGATCGCGCTCGGTCATCCACTTGGGGCGACCGGGGCGATGATCCTCGGCACGGTGCTTGATGAGCTTGAACGCCGCAACCTGAATACGGCCATGACGTTGCTTTGTGCAGGAAACGGCCTTGGCACTGCTACAATTATTGAACGGGTCTGACCCGATGAGCGAGACCATGAGACATATAAAACTGGACAAAGGCGCTGACGGCGTCGCAATTCTAACCCTCGATAATGCCGATGAAAGCATGAACGTCGTTTCGGACGATTGGTTGGCTGAAATGAATGCCGCCATCGCTGACCTGCGGGATGATGTTGCGGTTACGGGCGTGATCGTGACTTCCGGCAAGCCTGCATTTATGGCTGGCGCAGATCTGAAGCAAATGGTTGAAGGCTATGGTAGGTTAACGCGAACCGAAGCCTATGCATTTAGCCAAAGAGCTACGGCGATGCACCGGGCACTGGAGACGATGAGCAAACCGGTGGCCTGCGCGATGAACGGTCTGGCGTTGGGCGGCGGATTTGAATTGGCACTGGCCTGCCATTATCGCGTGCTTGCGGATGACCCGCGGGCGATAGTTGGCCTGCCCGAAGTCAATCTCGGCCTGCTGCCCGGTTCAGGCGGCACCCAGCGTCTGGGGCGCATGCTCGGCTCGCAGAAAGCGCTAGACCTGTTGTTGTCGGGCCGTTCGGTTGGCCCGCAAGAGGCTGTTGATCTTAAAATTGTCGATGCACTCGCTCCGGCGGATCAAGTCGTGGCCATAGCCCGCGAATGGCTCGCTTCCGGGCCGTCCGCGATGCGCGCATGGGATGAAAAAGGTTTTTTCATGCCCGAAATGCGCGGCATGATCATACCCGAGGTTTCATTGGGTTATTCTATTAATGTTGCAACCGTGGTGGGCAAAGCGGGATATAATCACCCTGCGCCGGCGGCGATCTTATCTTGTGTATTTGAAGGCCTGCAACTGCCGTTCGACAAGGCGCTGTCCGTGGAAAGCAAATATTTCGCTCGGCTGCTGACTGATCCGGTGGCGCGCAATATCATTCGCACGACCTTCATTTCCAAACAGGCCGCTGAAAAAGGCGCAAGACGCCCGGCGGGCGTGCCCAAATCCAAAATAGCCAAAGTGGGTATACTTGGCGCAGGCATGATGGGAGCGGGAATCGCACTGGTTTCTGCAAAAGCCGGCGTCGAGGTGGTCCTGATCGATCGCGACATGGCTACTGCCGAAAAGGGCAAGGCTTATAGCGAAAAGAGCTTTGGCAAACTGGTTGCTAAGGGCAAAATGACCCAAGACAAGGCGGATGCGACGCTGGCTCTGATCACCCCGACTGACGATTTAGCGAGGCTGGAAGGCTGCGATCTTGTTGTAGAGGCGGTGTTCGAGGATTTGGGCATCAAGGCTGAAACCACCAAAAAAGCCGAGGCGGTGATTCCGGCTGCAGCCACGTTCGCAACCAACACTTCAAGTCTGCCAATTTCCGAACTGGCAAAGGCATCGGCACGCCCCGATCAGTTTATCGGTATGCATTTCTTTTCGCCCGTTGACCGGATGGGTCTGGTCGAAGTGATCATGGGCAAGCAAACTTCGCCTGAAACGCTGGCCAAATCGCTCGATTTTATTGCCCAGCTCCGCAAAACACCGATCGTTGTCAATGATGCGCGCGGATTTTATACCAGCCGTGTCTTCCGCATGTTCATCTTCGAAGGTGTGGCGATGCTGGAAGATGGCGTCGAGCCTGCCCGGATCGAAAATGCTGCCAAAGCGGCTGGCTTCCCGATTGGCCCGCTGGCGCTGCTTGACGAAGTCACCATGGAATTGCCGGTCAAGATCATCGCGGAAGGCGAGGGTCAGGCAGGCAATACATATACGATCGAAAATGGCATGACGGTTCTTTCGCGAATGATCGAGCTTGGTCGCGGTAGCCGCAAGGCTGGAGGAGGATTTTATGATTACCCGGCCGAGGGTGGCAAGCATATTTGGGACGGATTGACGAAAGAATTTCCTTCGTCCGACGAACAGCCCGCTCAAGAAGAGCTCAAGAAACGCTTTCTCTATTCGCAGGCGAATGAAACTGCACAATGTCTGGAAGAAGGTGTGCTCGAAACGGTCGAAGACGCCGACCTCGGATCTGTTCTGGGATGGGGCTTTCCGGTCTGGACCGGTGGCACGCTGAGTTTTGTCGATACTGTCGGGGTCGCGGAATTTGTTCGTGAATCTGATCGGTTGGCGCAGGCCTATGGCGCACGCTTCGCTCCTTCTGCCTGGCTGCGGGCCAAAGCGCAAAAGGGCGAACCCTTCTATCCTGCTTCAGCAAAGGTCTGAACTCCATGCAACGCACAATCTTCGAACCAGAACATAAACAGTTTCGCGACAGCGTCCGGCGATTTATGCAGGCCGAAGTGGGGCCCCATGCTGATCGCTGGCGTAAAGAAGGAATGGTTGATCGCGAAACATTCCTCAAAGCGGGCGAGCAGGGTTTGCTGTGCGTATTTGCGGAAGAAAAATATGGCGGCGCAGAAATCAAGGATGTGCGTTTCGACCAGATCATAATCGAAGAGAATATGCGGCATGGTGATATTGGTTTCTATATCCACCTCCACAGCGATCTTGTCGCACCCTATATTCACAAGTTGGGAAATGAGGAGCAAAAGGATCGCTTCATGCCGGGGATTGTTTCCGGCGAGACGATTTTGGCGGTAGCGATGACCGAACCGGGTACCGGCAGCGATCTGGCAGGTATGAAGACCCGCGCCGTGGACAAAGGTGATCACTGGCTGCTCAATGGAACCAAGACTTATATTTCCAATGGCATTTTGGGCGATCTGATTGTGGTTGCCGCGCGGACCGATCCCGACCGCCCACACGGGATCAGCCTGTTTCTGGTCGAGCGCGGGATGGAAGGTTTTGAGCGCGGTCGCAAGCTCGAAAAAATGGGACTCAAAAGCCAGGATACCGCAGAACTGTTTTTCAATGACGTCAAAATACCCAATGCCAATCTGCTTGGCGAAGCAGGGCAGGGCTTCAAATATCTCGCCCAGATGCTCGCGCAGGAACGGCTCATCGCGGCAATTTGTTTCCTGGGAACGGCTCAGACTGCCTTCGACCTGACGCTTGAATATGTGAAGGAACGGCGGGCATTCGGCAAACCGATCGGCGCTTTCCAGAACACGCGGTTCAAGATGGCACAGATGCGTGCGGAGCTGGACATGGCGCAGACCTATGTCGATCAATGCGTGCTGCTCTTGAACGACGATGCACTTTCGGCCGAGGACGCATCTGCCGCCAAATTGCTGACCAGCGAACTCGAAGGCCGTGTCATGGACCAATGTGTCCAGTTTCACGGCGGCGCTGGTTATATGGAGGAATATCGGATCAGCCGCATGTATACCGATGCCAGGATCAGCCGGATTTTCGCCGGAACCAGCGAGATTATGCTTGAAATTATCGGGCGCGGACTCGGCCTGGACGAACGCAAAATGAATTGAGCGCCGCTTTCTGGATTCGATAGGAACCTGACAATGAGCAAAAAAATAATGAATCGAGTGCGGGCGATAGTCGAAGATGGTTCAATGTCACCATCCGCTTTGGCACGCGCCGCTGGCCTGAATGCAAGCTCGTTACAAAATTGTCTGCAGCCAAGCTGGAATCCGACGCAGCAAACGATTGGCAAGCTAGACGGTTATCTTGCGGAAAATGACGGGCTCCCGGTCATAGTGGGGATCACGGAGATCATCGAAGAAGCACGCAACGGACGGATGTATATTCTTGTCGATGATGAGGATCGTGAGAATGAAGGTGATCTGATCATTCCCGCGCAGATGGCGACACCGGACGTGATCAATTTCATGGCGACATATGGACGAGGCTTAATCTGCCTTGCACTGACCCGCGAGCGCGTTAAGCGGCTCGGTATTGGCTTGATGAGCAGTAATAATCGCACCCGGCACGAAACCGCCTTTACCACGTCAATCGAGGCGCGCGAGGGCGTTACAACCGGTATTTCGGCAGCTGACCGCGCCCGCACTGTGTCGGTTGCAATCAATAGTGGGAAAGGACCGGAGGATATTGTGACACCTGGCCACGTATTTCCGCTTGTTGCTCGCGAGGGTGGGGTGCTGGTACGTGCTGGCCACACCGAAGCATCCGTTGATATCTCGCGTCTTGCCGGATTGAATGCATCCGGGGTAATTTGCGAAATCATGAATGATGATGGCACGATGAGCCGGATGGAGGATCTGCTTCTGTTCGCACGGACGCACAAGCTCAAGATCGGTACGATCCGCGATCTTATTGCATATCGCCGCGAGCATGATCATCTGATTGAGCGCCGGTCGGAACGCAATTTTACCAGTCGCTGGGGCGGAGACTGGACAGCAATTTGCTTCTACAACAAGGCGACTCGCGAGGAAACGCTGGCGTTGGTCAAGGGCCGCATTGACCCCTCCACACCGACACTCGTCCGCATGCAGCTTCTTTCGGTCTTCCCTGATGTGTTCGCGCAGATTGGCGAACGAGAATCATTGATTAGGCGTTCCATGGAACTCATTGGACAAGAAGGTGCCGGGGCTCTCGTCTTGATCAATCGTCCGACCGCAGATTATGTGAGCAGAGCGATGCAAATGGAAGACCTAAGCGGCACGGCAGAACAGGCGGACGAAAATACCGAGCGGCGGGATTATGGCGGCGGAGCGCAGATTCTGGCTGAACTTGGCGTGCGCGATATGGTGCTGTTAACAAATACCAGTCATTCGCTTGTCGCACTTGAAGGATATGGTCTGTCAATCGTGGGCGAACGACCGATCGAAGGGGCCTAATATACATAGCCGTTGCGATGAAGGCTCAGGTCGAATGGGAATATGCCGGGGCCTCTTTTATCGTTATATAACTGCAATTCAGATACCCGAACGGAGGCAGCCATATTCCCGGAACTTGATTTTGAATCGACAAATTGCTAACCAATTGGGGATTGTTCCAATCCGGATGTTACATTCTTGCCACCTCACGGGTGCAGGTCGTTTACGACAGTTGCGCATTCTGTTGACACGCTGGCGAGATCGCGCAGAATTTTCATTCAACGTGGTTTGCTCCTTTAGTATAGTTCCCATCGCATCAGCACCTATCTTCAGCAGTTCCTGCATCATCTGCTTCTTCAGGCATTATCCGAGCAAATATTCACGTTTGCAACTCGCTTTAGCTGGGATGAAAATCGAGTCGGAAGATTGATTAAGTAGCGGTAAAACTCGCGTGAGCTTCGCAAAGAAGTGATTGACGCTTCCAACACCCAAGCCGCGGCTCGCATTCTTGAAGTCTGGATGATTCGAAGTCTACAACACAAAAGGAATGGTCCACCACGTAATCGAAGGCGGGGACATTGCCCAATAACCCCGCGCGCTGTAAGCGGCGGCACCCCATATTGCCAGCCAAGTTAATGTGGCGACGCCGGTTTCGCTCGTTATTTGCCTCGCATGACCGGAACTTGTTTTAGCCAGTCAATTACCGCTTTAATCCGTCCCACACCGCGCAGGTCACGATGAACGACGATCCAAAAGCTGCGCCTAATTGCGATTTCCTCCGGCAGAATGTGCAGGATTGAAGGGTCATGCTGGGTCATAAAATAGGGAAGAATTGCAAGGCCTAACCCTTCGGCACACATGGAGCGCTGCATATTGATACTGGTGCTGCATGTCTGCGGTACCAACGCAGGATCAATTTCAGAAAGATAACGCAGTTCATCAGCATAAATGAAATCGGGAATATATCCGATAAGAGGAAACTTGTGGAGATCCTCTGGCTTTTCCGGTTTGCCCATAGCGCTCACAAAGCTTTTGGCAGCATACAGCCCCAGACCATAGTCACTCAGCTTTTGTGCAATCAGCGGACCTCGGCTGGGCCGGGCCAGCATGATCGCGATATCGGCTTCCCGCTTTGACGGGCTCAAAAAGCCATTGGTCGTCACAATCTCAAGCGAAATTTCGGGATGTAACTCTGAAAATTCTCTGAGCTTCGGACTCAAAACCCAAGTGGCGAATCCTTCCGACAGGCTTAATCTGACTGTACCTGAAAAGCGGCTCTGCTCGCCCGTGAGAATGTCATTGGCGTTGATGATCGCGCGTTCCGCATCCTCGGCATGGCGCATCAATTCCTCGCCCCTGGAAGTTAAAAGATGACCATTGGCAGCAATCTCAAAAAGATTGGAGCCCAGACTCTCTTCCAGACGCATGATCCGCCGACCGACGGTCGTGCCATCCACACCGAGTTTTGTTCCTGCCGCGCTCAGCGTCTTTTGGCGAGCGACAGCCAGAAAATAGCGCAGATCATCCCAGTTCATATTTTATCCTGCATAATTGCATGTTGATAGTGCAAAACTGCCTATTACGCTGCATAATAATATCTGCCAAGAGAGAGGGATAAAAACAGGACAGGATCTCAATATGCGCCATATACAGCACGTAATCGTTGGTGAGGCAGGCACAGCATCCCGCCAGAGCGACATCTTCGACCCCAATAACGGCGGTATTCAGGGGAAGGTCGACCTGGGCGATGCAGCGGTCCTCGAGACCGCGGTGCAGGCCGCGTTGGCGGCGCAGCCCGAATGGACCGCAACCAACCCGCAACGCCGCGCCCGGGTGATGTTCAAGTTCAAGGAGCTGGTCGAAGCGCATATCGACGAGCTGGCGCATCTGCTGTCGATCGAACATGGAAAGGTGATCGCCGATTCCAAGGGCGATATCCAGCGCGGACTCGAAGTCATCGAATTCTGCTGCGGCATCCCGCATGTCCTGAAGGGTGAATATACGCAAGGCGCCGGTCCGGGCATCGATGTCTATTCGATGCGCCAGCCGATCGGCATCGGCGCCGGCATCACCCCGTTCAACTTCCCGGCGATGATCCCGATGTGGATGTTCGGTCCGGCGATCGCGACCGGCAATGCGTTTATCCTGAAGCCGTCCGAACGGGATCCGTCGGTACCGGTGCGGCTGGTCGAACTGATGCACGAAGCAGGCCTGCCCAAGGGCATATTGCAGTGCGTGCATGGCGACAAGGAAATGGTCGACGCGATTCTCGACCATCCGGAAATCGCCGGCATCAGCTTTGTAGGTTCCTCCGATATCGCCCATTATGTCTACCAGCGCGGCGTAGCCGCCGGCAAGCGGGTGCAGGCGATGGGCGGTGCCAAGAACCACGGCATCGTGATGCCGGACGCCGACATGGACCAGGTGGTCAATGACCTCTCCGGCGCCGCCTTTGGTTCGGCCGGCGAACGCTGCATGGCGCTGCCGGTTGTAGTGCCGGTGGGCGAGGACACGGCGGAACGGCTGCGCGAGAAGATGATCCCGGCAATGGCGGCCCTGCGCGTCGGCATCTCGACCGACGAGGAGGCGCATTACGGTCCAGTTGTCAATCCGGCGCACAAGGCCCGCGTCGAAGGCTGGATCCAGAAGGGCGTCGATGAAGGCGCGGAACTGGTTGTCGACGGCCGCGGCTTCTCGTTGCAGGGTCATGAAGACGGCTGTTTCATCGGACCGTCCTTGTTCGATCATGTCACCACCGACATGCAAAGCTACAAGGAAGAGATTTTCGGGCCGGTGCTGCAGATCGTCCGCACCAAGAATTTCGAGGAAGCGTTGCGTCTGCCGAGCGAACATCAATATGGCAATGGCGTCGCCATCTTCACCCGCAACGGCCACGCCGCGCGCGAATTTGCCAACCGGGTGCAGGTCGGCATGGTCGGCATCAACGTGCCGATTCCCGTCCCGGTCGCCTATCACAGCTTCGGTGGCTGGAAGCGCTCGGCATTCGGCGACACCAACCAGCACGGCATGGAAGGCGTGAAATTCTGGACCAAGGTCAAGACGGTCACCCAGCGCTGGCCCGACGGCACCGCGGATGGCGGCAACAAGGATGCCTTTGTTATTCCGACGATGGGTTAGTTCTCTCCCCTGACGGCCTCATCTATTTGGATGAGGCCGTCCTTTCATTTAAGACATGTGCTATATGACCCAATTTTCCCTGACCGAAGACCAGCTTGCCATTCAGGAAATGGCCCGGAAATTTACCGCTGATGCGATTACGCCGTTCGCCGCCGAATGGGATGAACAGCATATCTTCCCGCGCGACACGATCAAGCAGG